>Ga0213870_1000367_pt1 | contig 22261 bp, 22 predicted proteins | sample WICALVC2017_Meta_FD_160119 | JGI IMG/M metagenome (GOLD analysis project Ga0213870, IMG submission 160119) | Freshwater microbial communities from subterranean cave lake in Wind Cave National Park, South Dakota, United States - WICALVC2017 | ecosystem: Environmental > Aquatic > Deep subsurface >... | reverse complement strand
CCGGTTAAACACAGTGACGTTACGTCCTCGCTTGGCAAGCACTTGGGCGACAAGGTTTCCAATGGGGCCGGCGCCGACCACGGCCACGCGATCTGTTGAATGTTTAGAGATTCGATCTCTAAACATTTTTATAAATTTCCAGTGTTGCTTGTGTGCGTCAATCTGCCGCGCGGCAGTTTTTTCTTTCGCAATGCCAGCGTGATATTTTTTCTCTGTGTTTCTTTTGAGTTCCCGCCAAATGGTGGTTCGGTGCTTTTGGAGCAGTCCGGCGATCTCTTGTCGCTTGGTATTTGCTCGCAGCAGGACCGATAGCTCGTTTCGCTGGGCAGCAGTAATATGGGTGTATGACATCTCGGTGGTGGTGAATGGGAATGGTAGTGCATTACCCATTATACCGGCCGGGGTGTCTTTGTTTAACTCATGTTGCACTTGTGGGTAGAATGTAAGCGGGCACCGTTTTCTCTTGTATCACATTATGGTGGTAGTGGGGAATTTCGTAATTCACAGTGCGCACGACCCACTGAACGCAGCGGACTTTTTCTTTGTCAAGATTTAACGGCCAGCTCCTAGATGAGCACGCTTCATTTTCTGACCAATGAGACCTTCGAAAGGATTTTTTTAAACACATACGTCGGCTTGCGATCGAAGATCGTCAACCGCGGACTCACGTGTTTATCTTCTTCGACGACAATCTCGGGGTGAGAAGAGCCCGTCTGCGCGCGCCAGACGCCAACCACGGTGAGCGCTGTCCCGGTTGCTGGTTCATAACAATCCTTTGGCAAATAGCGTCCATTATAACCACCAAGCAGCTGGTAATCCTTGAGAAGCACGATTCGTTTGCACGGGTCGGTCTCACGTATCGTCGCAATAACCTCCTGGACATTGAACACGATGTAGGGCACCCATTGACCGTACTGATACTGACACGACGTTTCCGGATCGACGACAGTGATCCCCTGATCCCGCGTGCGAATTTTTAGGATCGTAAGTTCGGTCGGAATCGACAGCACGTCGCGGAGAAATGCGAACGGATCCGACTGATGATGGATAACATCACGAACAAACAGAAGCGCCGGTCGAAATCCAAGGACAGCGATGACCGCAGAGAGAGGTTGAGCCGTGTCCGTGAGGTAGAACTTCGCTCGCGGGTAATTTTTTCTGGCTACTGCAATCGCCTCTGAAGAAATATCATTGCCAGCGTAGGAAAATTCCGGATGAGAAGTGGAGAAGTAGCGATAGAACTCTCCAGTCGCACATCCAACTTCAAAGAGTGATTTCTCTCGCAGCAACGCCTTTGCGCGTAGAAAAAATTTCATTTCCGGATAACGCTCAAGCGTCTTTCGCAGTCCTCGACCGGACAACTGCGACCAGCGACCAAAAACCTGCGCGTGCTCCCGATCCTGCCATGCGCTATGCCACGAAAGTCCTTCTACCATCATACATGATCGCGCTCACCTTCGAATCTCTTCAACAGGAGCGATGGAAAGCAGCACCTTGAGATGTTTACTGCTGCGATGAAGCTCCCAGGCCTTTTGGAAGTCGGAAAGCGGAAGCACAACCTCGGTAAATGGCGCGGTATGAAGCGTCGGCAATAAGTCCAACGCAGCGCGGAAATCCTCGCTAGCCCCACCGACTGAACCAACGATGACTTTTTCCCGGCCCACCAGGTCTTCAAATTGAAAGTCGAGCTTTCCATACGGGAAGCCCAGGAGCACCATCGTTGCGTCGCTTCTGGACTGTTCTAATACTGCTTGCAGGGCCTCCACATTTCCACTGGCTTCAACGATTGCATCAAATTGATCCAGCCCTTGCAGACGCTGTGAAGTGGCGATTGTGCCGTTGAGATACGACAGCCGATGGGGACTCCGGTTAAACACAGTGACGTTACGTCCTCGCTTGGCAAGCACTTGGGCGACAAGGTTTCCAATGGGGCCGGCGCCGACCACGGCCACGCGATCTGTTGAAGTAAACCGCGCCTCGGCTCTTCGTAGCGCGCGCAAGACCACGGCCAAGGGTTCGGCAAGACACGCCGCTTTGAGAGAAAGCCCTTCGGGAATTTTATGCACTCGGTGCGCTGGCAATGCGATGAAACTGGCATACGCCCCATCGTAGTTCATGACCCCAACCTCGCGCCGATCTTTGCAAGCGCTGTGGCTGCCTTTCTGGCAGTGCGGGCATGTTCCACACGAAAGGATACACTCCCCCACCACCAAATCTCCCACTGCAAGCCCGCGGACATTGGCTCCGAGCTCTGCAATGGTTCCAGAAAATTCATGGCCTGGCACAATCGGATAGGAGGCCATCCCGTTTTGATAGTAGCCGAGCACTCCATCAAAGACCTCAAGGTCCGTGCGGCAGATGCCGACGTGCGACACTTGGATGAGCACGTCCCCGGGCTTGAGCTCTGGCATGGGACGATCTTCTACATGTGCTTCTTCCTTCTTTCTAATAACCACGGCCTTGTTTTTTTTCTGGGCAAAAAAAAGTTTCGAGCGCTCGGTTGAGAGATTGACCTCATGTCTACTGCCGGCCCTCGTACCCCGCCACTGCTCGAAGCGAAAATGTACTACTAGTCCGCTATGGGAAAGAAAGCTCAACAATAAGGAGCGCAGATCAAGGATCGCCTGCCAGAGTGATGGCAATACCTTTCTACTCCCGTGCGGAGGATGCGGCAATCCAATGGCTCTGGCAGCCGCAGCTTCCCGACGATAGCGGTTAAAAATTTGAACCCAACTTTCTTCGTGGATGTGCTCCACTGCCGCAGCGGGCGCATAGATAATCTTCATCCCTTGCTTGTGACACGCTCTCGCCCACGCAATGTCCTCAAGTCCAGTGAGCCGTTCTTCAAAGGGCCGCTGCTGCCAAAGAGATCGTCGAATCGCGGCGTTGGCATTCATGGCATAGTAGGGATAGGGCCGGGGCGCCTGCTCGTCTGGCGGGAACAGCACGGCAAAATCCCGACCTTCCGAAAATTTCGTGGTGCGCGCGCCAATGTGCCTGCCGTAAACCATCGCAACGCTCGAATCTCCAAATGGCTCCAGCAGGGATTCCAGCCACCGGCTTGAAGTTGGCAGGCAATGCGCGGACACAATCACCACAAACTCCCCTTGCGCCACGCGACAGCCGGCGTTTAACGAATAGCCAAACGTAAAATCGCGGCTGGAAATTTCCAAGACGCGATCCACATCCCCTTTAGCAATGGAAAGGGTCTCATCCGTGGAGCCAGAATCCACGAGAATAATCTCAAAATCGCGCTCTCGCTGCCGAGCAATCGCATCCAAAAGATTGCCGATGTGTTTGGCTTCGTTATAGGTTCGGATGAGGATGCTTGCTTTGGGCATATGGAAACATCTGACCAGTGATACATCGAACATCTGACCAACGTGACATTTGACCTTTGACTACTGAAGGATAGTTTCGTGGTCAAATGTCAGATGTCAGATGTATCGCGCCCGGTATTGCGCAACTAGCGGGTCCTCTTTCATTGCTTCTTCGACGAGTTTCAAATCTTCCGGGGTGTCCACGCTGTAGGTGAGAATATCTTCCGGCACCATCTGGACCACTCCGCCGTGCTCGAGAATACGCAGCATGTCAATGGATTCGATTTGTTCAAGCGAGGTCGGCGCAAGGGCCAAATACTCCAGGAGATAATCGCGCAGGAATGGAATAATGCACACCTGCTTCCAGCCAGTGCACTGCCCTTTCCATTTGTTTTTTGAAGGAATCGGCTCGCGAGAAAAATAGAGTGCGCGGTTTTGACTGTCCACCACCACTTTGATCTCATTGGGATCTTCAAACTCTTCGCGTTGGGTGATGGGCGCCATGAGGTTGACCACAGAAATTTTTTGATCAGAAAGAAGGGGGCCCACTGCTATATCAATCATCTCGGGAGTGAGCATGGGTTCATCGCCCTGAACCATCACCATGATGTCGACCTTCTTTCCATGAACCCGTTCCCACGATTGCATGGCTTCGGCGCAGCGATCAGAGGCGCGCTCGTGTTTGTCTGAAGTCATCACCACCTCCATGCCGTACTGCTGCCCATACTGTCGAATCTCTTCGTCACATGTTGCCACAATCGTGGAAAACAGCACCGAACTCCGGCGCGTCCGCTCCCACACATGTGCGAGCATCGGAATGCCGAGAATCGGCGCCAATGGCTTTCCTGGAAAGCGCGTGGATCCCATGCGCGCCGGAATAATCGCAAGAATTGTTTTATTACCAGTCGGCATATTTTTTCGACCAAGAATTATCTTTCTCGAGCACCATACCATAGAACCCTTCAAAGTCCAATTTTCTCCAGAGAAACTTCGTGAGCCACATGGGATGCCAACGCGGATATTGGAGGTAGACGCGCTCGGTGCGCACTCTCCAGCCAGCGTGCATGGCCAAAAGTTTCCAATCTGCCGGACAGAGTTCAAACAGATGGACTTCTTCCGCACTGACCGAGGCGCTCCGGCGGGCGCGAATATGATGCAATCCCATCCGGGACCGTCGCAGGAAAGGAATGGTCGCGACAAAATATCGGGCAGGAGTTTTTTCCGCCAATGCGTAAAGAAAGCGTATGGGATCAGTCAAATGTTCAAGGGTTTCAAAACAAAGGAAAATATCCGCAGCCACCTGATAGCGCTCGAGGTCCTGGGCAGGCGCGCACACCGCTTCCAACCCCTTTGCTCGAATGCGCTCCACCGCCTTGGGGTCAAGATTTACGGAGAGCGTACGGATAGTTCTGCCCTGCCCGTAGAGCGACTGGAGATACTGCAGATGCGCGCCGGAAGAATCCCCAATGTCTACAACGGTTGCACGTTGAAACTGCTCGATGACGGTGCCCACGAGCCACATTTGGAACGCCTGCTGGATTCGCACCTTTGCCTCAAGGTATGCACCCTCGACCGGAAGATCCGAGTACTGCTTGGAAATGTCCGGCACAATTTCCCGCAACCGTTCCGCGAGTGCTGAGAGCCCTTGGCTGTTCGCAGCCGCTCGTACGGACTTTAGCCAGAGCCAAAAGAGCGCTCGACGCGGACGGGAACAAAACCAAGTGACCACACTCGCCATAGCCGAAGATCAAGGTATTCGAGAAACCAATCCCTTGCCCCACTGGGCTTCGTAGCGCTCGGCTGCCTCGGTAAGCACCTGCTCTCGCGCGCCTCCGGCTTGGAGTCCAGAAAGCAGCCAGTGAAGGTAGGTCCCCATGCGCGATGCGGCAAGACCATCGCGAAACGGATCAAGCTCGGGCAACACGGAAGCCCAATCGCCAAGGCCCGGCAATTTCCCACCACTTTGGAAGTCATCCTGGATCGCCTGCCAAATGTCCTCACGAGAATAAAAAATGACCTTATCCTTGGGAAGCTGATGCAGCAGGGTCTGTGGGTAGCCCTCGCGATCAAACAGGATGGTCCGCGTCCCCGCAAGTGCGGCTTCAAGCGCGGCAGAGCCGCCAAAATGCTCTTGAAGAAAAAGGTCGCTGGCCGTGGCCGCAAGCGCTACGGGCGTGGTGCCGTGGACATGAAGTTCTCCACCCCCGAGCAGCACGCACCGGCCCGTCGCAATGGCTTGATCAAGCAAGGTCGCTACCGGGCCCAAGCGATGACGCAAGGTCGAAGGAGTTTTTGGCTTAATGATCAGCCCGAACCACGGCTCCTTGAGCACGTGTTGAAGCCAAAACGCGTAACTCTCCCGCATAAACTCATGCCCAGCATACCACCGAGCATCCTCCGCCGAATTCTCATCCATGTAGCAAAGAATGTAGCGTGCCCCTGCGCTCAAAAGCGTTGCGCGCAGCTCGCGCGCGTGCTCGCGCAACAGGGAAAATCGAAAATCTCCGAGGTAGCCCACGATCACATGGTAGGGAATGCGGGAGCCGCTTCTTCGCTCCATATCTGCGTGATGCTTTGAGTATCCAAACATCACATCAGGGCATGCTGCGGTCTCGGGCGAGGGAATGAGCTCCATTGCGCGTTGATAGATCGCCAGGATTCCGCCGACGCTTTGGATCGCGTCGGCGATGACGGAATGCATGGCCGAGAACTTCTGCCAGAGGACGTACACGCGAATGTTGGATCGGAGAAAAAAATCACTCCAGGCGTAATATTCCGAGGCATAAAAGGATTCTTGAGTTTTCAGCCACCGCCCTTCGGCAGAGGAATCATAGACCGATGGCGGCGGCACACTCGGCCGAGGGAGGCCCCGACGCGAGGTATGGAAATACACTGGAGCGTCAGGCAAGGTCGTCGCGTTTGGATGAAGCACTGCTGCCGAGATTCCGTGTCGGCGCAGTTCATCCTGCTTTCGCTCATCGAAAGGGGTGTGCGGCAATGCAAACGTGAGCACAAGATCACCTGCTGGAAGCGAGGACCCTTGCCAAAAAAAGAGATCCGAATACCCTTGCGGATTATCGAGATTGAGCTGTCCGCAGAACTCGACGCCCAGGCGCGCTCTGCTCGGAGCGCCACGCGCTCGCGTGAGCGAGCAAAACCCAAAGAGCCCGATCAAGCGACGCAACTGCCACGCCCGCCCTTTCAGCATGCTCACGCGGTCGCCGAATATGCGCAACGCCAGCGCGCGAACATCCCAGGAAGAAGCGGAGACAGCAACGATGTTTAGGTCCCATTCTGCCGCGTAAGCCGCCAGTTTTTCCATCCAGGGTCTTCTCGTAAGAACGAGCGTGGTATTGCCTGTTTTCCACTGCGTGCGGACAAACCACGCGGTGATTTGAATCACCAGCAGCGCCCGCCAATAAATGGAATATCCAGCAATGTCAAAGTAGGTAATACGTTTGCCGAAAAAAAAACGCAATCTGTTGGGTGGCTTGACATGTTCGAGCACTCGCCTCGCAGTTGGACTTTCCAAAATGTCGCGCTGGATGCGGGCAAAATCCGAACTTGCGACCCGCAAACGAGTAAACACGCCGTCCTCATCCCGAATGTCTCCGAGTCGAAACGAGAGCCGAGCCACATGGACCCCTAAAATGCGTGAGCAAGCTCGGGCAAGCCCATGCGCGATTCCACTGGCATCAATAAACCAGATCGTGAGCCGCGCATTTGCGTGCCCGCGGCGCGCAATCCACGGCAGGATGTCGAAGAGCCACCCGCGAACACTCAACCGTTCCACCACCGCCGACTCCTGCTGTTGCATACTGCCTTCATTACTGCCCCATCCGCACCTTAAAAACAAACTTTCGCACCGGCTCTTTGAGCTCGCGGTGGTGCACCATCGGCTTGTGCGCTTCGCCCGGAGCGAAAAACGCAAATTCATTCTCTGCTAGCACGATGTCAGTTACGTCTTGGTCCGCAGAAAAAAATTGAATGTCTTTTTGGGCATCGTAGTCGGTTAGCGCCCGCAGCGCCGCCGGATTCACGGTCTGAATTTTTTCCACTCCTTTGAGGATAATATGCACGTCTGCGTACTGCCGGTGCGTTTCAAAACGGCGTTCCAATGCCGGATAGGGCATGTAGGTGAATACTCGAAGATAGCACTCGCGGCCGACCACGTCCTGCTCCCCGTCCGAGAACGAAAGGAAATCATGCTCGCGGAAGAATTGCAGCATTGCATCCAGATGCGGGATGATCGTATATCGGCCAAGATCTTTCAGAGGAGCGTAAATCATAACATTACAAATCCTAAATTTTAAATTGTCGCTTCTTTTTTTCTAACCTCCAACCTCTGACCTCTAACCTCCAACCTCTGACCTCTGACCTCCTCATTGGGGTATATATGCGGCACGTCTGCACGAGAGACCGCCAACCGAATGGCTGGGCCATTTCCCACCGCAGTGATCCGATGTCGCTTACCTTTTTGGATAAACACAAAATCCCCAGCCTTTATCATATACTTGCTCCCTTCAATTTCCCATTGCCACTGGCCTTGGATAATGTACCACCACTCGTTCCAATTCGGGTGGTAATGGAGCCGATTCCCTTCCCCGGGTATCTGGCAGATGAGCGTGGCCGAGTTGTTTTCCGTATTCACGAGCCGGCGGCACCAGGATTGACTATTTGGCATAACGGCAATCATATCGGAAACATTTGAAAGCGGTACATTCTCATGAGCAAAATCGGAAATCATTACTCCATCATTTTTTAAGATCTCTGGAACGTGCACCTCGGCATGTTCGGCTACCGCGTGGCGCTGCTCGTAATACCTTGGTGCCACAGTATCAGCGCCGCGGTTACGATATTCCAATGCTACTTCTGCCAAGGCAATGTCTTCTTCTTGGTCAATATCAATGGTTGAAAATCCTTTGAGACTGTAGTAGCCGATCTTCCCGTCTGCTCCGTGATACGCTCCACCGTGGCGCTTGAGATTGTCAAAAAAATTCTCATATCTCCAACCCATAAGCACGGTCGCGTAGGACTGCACCGGGGTCATGGTCTGGGAACTTTTATGCGGCTCATAGCGAGAAAAATTCACAGGTCGGTTCTCGAAGATATTGGCGATTTGGTGATTCACCACCGAGACCAATGTGTCATAGTGCTGCTCCAGCATTCTCGAAACAAATCCGCGAATTTCCTCTGGAAGAATAAGCGGCGAGGTGGGCAAGAGTTGAACGAGTATTTCGGAGGGCACTGCACGCATGAAATCCTCCAGAAACTGATCGTTGTTGGTCTCATCACTTCCGAGCGCCTCGGGTCTTTTGTAAAACTCAATCCCCTGCGCTTTGGCAATGGGAGCAAAATCCTCCGCGTCTGAATTAAGGTAAATCGCATCAAAACAGCCGGCCCTTTTTGCCGCTTCGATTGCATACGAGACCAGTGGTTTGCCCGCGATCAGACGCAAACCTTTTTTAGGCACTCGCTTGCTGCCAAGCCGCGCCGGGATCATCGCGATCACTTTTGGTTTTTCCATACATTAAACAGATGGGTATTGCGCCAGAAAGTCTCTATGCGTCGCGCGCACTTCTTGCTCGCTTAAATCATCAAACTTCTCTTGGCCGCCAATGCCGCGGCAGAGAATCATGGTGAGCGCTGTCCCGACCCTCTTCTTATCACGCCCAAGGTAGAGAAGCAAACGCTCAACAGGGATCGCGGAAAGATTGAAGCGCGGATAGTGCGGCCGAAGCAGCCCCTCCATATCTTCGTAGACCTCGCCCGGTAGTAGGCCGCGCCGACGTGACAGCAGATTCGCAAACCCCATCCCAATGGTCACCGCCTCGCCATGCGAAACGCCGAAGTCGCTTGCCGATTCAAGGGCGTGTCCGAGACAGTGGCCGTAGTTCAATAAATTTCGCCGTCCGGTGTCGAACTCGTCACCTTCGATAAAGGTCCTCTTAATTTCAAGCGACGAACGCATAATGGGGTCAAGTCCCTCACGAGCGCGGAGATCTTTTGTGTTGAGATATGTCTTGATCCGGCTGTAGGCAATATCGTCCACCATAAGGTGGTATTTAATAATTTCTCCGAGGCCGCTATTAAAATAGGCGTCGGAAAGCGTTCGACACCATTCGACGTCAATCGCGATGGCATTCGGAGGATAAAATGAACCAATGAGATTTTTTGTCTCCCCCAGGTTAATTGAAGTTTTCGAACCAATGCAAGAATCCGCTTGCGCAAGCAGCGTAGTGGGAATAAATAACCATGGAACGCCACGATAGAGTGTCGAGGCAATGAATCCAACAATATCTTGAATAACTCCCCCGCCGATCGCGACCAACGTATCACGGCGCTGAAACCCAGCCTCAACTAATATGCGATAATAGACAGCAAGCGCGGCATACTCCTTATTCGTCTCAAGCGCCTCGATATCGAGATGAAAATCTTCGGCCATAAATCCAGTGAGCTCATCATGGTAGTGCTGCGCAATGGCAGCGTCGACAAAAAAGAAGTACCGAGTATTCGGACGCTGGGCCAAAAGCCAACCACGCTGATGGAGAATCTCATCAACGAAATCAACCGTATAGTTTTTGAGCGTCGAGTGGATGGTCATTGAATAATGGTCCCACCATCAGCGACAATTGCCTGCCCTGTGATGTAGGTATTCAAAGATGAAACAAGAAACAGCGCGATATTCGCAATCTCCTCTGGAGTTGCGAGGCGCTGCAACGCACTCTCACGACGAAACTGCTCTTTTTGTTCGGGAGAAAGCACCCGATCAACCATGTCGGTTTGCGTCACTCCGGGACACAGTGCATTAACAAGCACACCCTCTCTCGCAAGCTCCATTGCCGCAACGCGAGTAAGGCCCAAGAGCCCAGCTTTGGTGACAGAATACCCCGCCCCACCAGGGCGCGCGACAAACGCAGCAATGGAGCTTGTATTGAGAATCCAGCCACGTTTTTGCGCACACATTTTAGGGGCCACTACCCGAATAAGCTGCATGGGGCCAGTGAGATTCACGGCAAGCATCTGCTGCCAGTCCTCGTCGGCAGTAACTTCAATGGGGTTTCGAATATACATTCCGGCGTTATTGACGAGAATATCTACTTGTGGGCGTTTCTCAATGGTTGAGAGAAAACGAGCGACACTGTTTGGATCTAAAAAATTAAGTTGCGCGTACTGACAACGAGGATACTGTGCGATCCATTCTGGCGCGTCCTCATGCGTCCCAGTAATCAGCGCTTCTGCCTCATGGGAAAGCAGCGCCTCGGAAATAGCCCGGCCAATGCCGCGATTCCCGCCCGTGACGATGGCGACCTTGCCGCTAAAATCAAATTGCATACTTTATGAATAATTCAGAAGAGAAGCTCTGTGAATCCCGAAGCTAAGCTTCTTGTTCCTCTCTGCTTGAGAGTCCGACCGCGGTCGGACGGCTCCATCTATTCGAAGCTTCGCTTCTGCTCCGAAAACTATCGAACCGTAAATCCACCATCCACGACAATGGTTTGGCCAGTGATGATCGTGTTTAGCGGCGAGCAGAGAAACAGTACCGCCTGCGCGATCTCTTTAGGTTCGGCAAACCGGCCAAGTGGAACTTCTGCGGCCAAGGTGCGCTGCTCCTGCTCCGACAGGTTACGTGCGGTCAGCTCGGTATTCACAAATCCAGGAGCAATAGCGTTAACAAGAATTCCATCTTTTGCAAGATCAAGCGCTGCGGCGCGCGTAAGGCCGATAAGCCCAGTTTTCGCAGCCGAGTAGCTCACGCGCCCGCGCTTCGATATCACCCCCCAAATTGACGCAATGTTTACTACTCTCCCTTGCCCCGAGGCCGCAAGTTTTGGCACTGCAGCACGCAGCATTCTCATGGCGCCGGTTAAATTTATCTCAAGGAGGTTCTGCCAGTGCTCGTCGGTAATCCGATCGATTGGTTCGATAATATTGATCCCCGCGTTGTTGACGAGGATGTCAAGCGATCCGAGGTCTCGGAGTGTGTGCTCTACAAACGCAGTTCGGCTCGCCGCGTCTGCAAGGTCGAGTTGGGCGTAGCGCGCGCCCGAGATTGGGTGCTCTAGCGTAGGATGAGTGCCCGTGTAGAGAACTGTTGCGCCGCAATCTAAAAACGTGCTTGCAATCGCTCGGCCAATGCCGCGCGTAGCTCCAGTCACCACCGCAGTTTTTCCATGAAAATCAATCATTGCTCTTGATAGATTTTCTCGACTAATCGCATGAGCACGTGCGCGTCGCGAGTCGTACCGACGGGTACCGGTGTCCCTTCACGGATGGCCCGAACAAACAGTTGAAGCTCGCGGTGCCAGGAATCGTCCGCCGGAAAGACGAGTTTTTCTTCATCGGTCCACGACGCTTCCGGAGGTGGAGTGCGGTTCTTTGCGATGGTTATCGCCTCTTCCCCATACGTCCCTGAAGGTGTTTTTAAACCGTTAATGACAATGTACCCGCGCTCAAGGAAAATCTCTAAAGAAAAAATATGCCGCCACTGGGTCATCGTAGAATGAAGCGAAGCCACAATCCCCTGACGGTTGCGAAGGATCGCAAATACGTTGTCTTCAATATCAAGCTCTTTCCAGTAGGAGTTGGATACGAACGCTTTCACCTCCTCGAAGTCTCCACCAAACATCAGAAAGAGATCAAGCATATGAATGCCCTGATCAAGCAAAATCCCACCGCCTGATGTAGCGCAATGCGCTCTCCAGTTAGAAAAAAAATCCTTATCAACACCTTTGCCGTACCGCCCCCGCATCCAGAGAATCTTGCCAAATTCTCCCGCGTCAATGCGGCGCTTTGCCAGTAGCATGGACTCGTGCTGTCGATGATTAAACCCAAACATGAGTTTCTGATTTGGGTGTGAGGCCTCAACAGCCATCATGTCCTTAAGCTCTGCGAGATTGCGTCCTGGTGGCTTTTCACAGAATACGTGTTTGCCGGCAGCAAGTGCGGCAACCACCGTATCTCGTAGCCGATCGTTGGGGGTGCAGACCACCGCGACGTCCACTGTTGGATCTGCTAAAATTTCTTGCAGGGTCTCGGCGCGCTTTACCCCTTCCGGGATTTCCCGCGTCAAATCAACCTCGCAAATCCAACGCACCACACAGCCCGGCAGCGCTTTGAGAGTATCAAAGCGGATGTTGCCCATTTTTCCAAATCCGACAATCGCAAAGGAGAGTTCACGCATGTTTTTGAATCATGTCAAAAATGTCCTGGAATCCAGCTTGAATATATGCTTTCATATTGCTCGCAGAATGCGGGGTCATAAAAAATTTTTCCTTTCCAAGCGTTTTCAGTTTTCCGGTATATGGTTCTTGCCAGAAGACGTCGAAAAACGCGCGGCAGATTGAGTTTGATAATTTTTCATAGAGCGCGTCTTCGTCAAACAGCGCCCCGCGCGCAGTATTCACAAGCACTGCTCCATCTTTCACCCATGAAAGTTTCTCGGAGTTAAAAAAGTTGCGCGTTTCATCGGTGAGCGGCATGTGCACCGTGATGACATCTGTCGCGCGTACCAACGGATCAAGCTCGTGCGGTTGGTGGGTGGTAATATCGTAGGTTTTTACCGGCATAAACACAGAGAGTTTTTTTGCCACGCGCGCTCCCACATTGCCCGTGCCAATGACCAGCGCCCTCTTATGGCCAAGATGCGCATGCTGGTCTTTGGTCCAAGTATCGGCATTGCCAAAGGCCTTATCATAGAGCATGGTAAGAATCGCATGGACCGTAAAGTTCGCCGTGCCCTCAAACAAAATTTCTTTAGACCGCTCACTGGGGAAATACACCGCGATCCCATGACTCTTTAAATAGCCCATATCCACATTCTCTGTACCAACCCCAAACCGATACAGCGCCCGCAGTTTCATGAACTTTTGGTACTCGATCGTTTTTGCCCCAAGCACGGCGACGTCTGCCTCGGCAGGCTCGGTCGTCACCGCAAGCCCATGCTCGGCAATAAGCTTGTCAAAGGTTTTTGTATTAAAAAAAACTTTCACCATAGTTGTTCTATGGTATCCGATGGTTTCCTATCCGTCAAACACGCCTCGCCTCGCACAGACATACGAATGTCCGTGCTAAATTGACAGTGTAGAAAAATTCACTTTTTCTGTCATTGCGAGGTCCTCCGATCGCGATCGGAAGACCGTGGCAATCCCCTCCGTGTCGGCACGAGATCCCTCGACTCCGCGCGGCGTCGCTCGGGATGACACGCGGCGTCAGATTGTCTCCCTTCGGGAGATCTCTCGTAGGGATGACTTCGTCGCTTGGCTCCTCGCCTGTCTTCCCTGCCTACCCTGACTGCCGTCAGGCAGGTGCCAGACAGGCAATGACGGAAACTCGTATTCGGCGACAGACCCATAGTACCTTCCCTTGATCCCCCCTCTTACGATAAGAGGGGCAGAGGGAGTTATGGATAGTATATACGAACGATCCCGAAATGAAAAAAAGACGGAGTACACGCGAGGCCAGTCGCATACTCCACTCCGACGAATCCACCCCGAGCCGCTGCAAATCCAGTCAGCGCTTCAGCAAGCCTTGGAGAAACTCCACACACCGCTCGGCATTCTTGCCATCCAGACGGAAGACCCGCCGTTGCGCTTCCTCGAGCCCGAGGCTTCTGTCGGTGAGCGCGCGCTCGATGAGCCCGGCGAGCTCCAAGATATTGCCTGCGCGGGCCGTACACCCGAGGGTGACAAGCGGGAACTCCTTGAGCAGCCCATGCGTATCCCGCTCGTAGTCGGCCAGGATTTCGGGGTTGAGATAGGCGATGTTCGGCCTGCCAAGAACAGAAGCTTCCATAAGCGTGGAAGACGTAGTCGAAACGACCACGTGGGCAAGCGCGATGAGGTAATCCGTGTTCAGCACTGCCGACGTATCGAGGATCGCCGCAGCTACTTTGTAATGGTTTGTCGCTTGCTCCCATGCGGCTACCGCATCCGGAAAATCTCGACGCATCCGAGGGTGTTCCCTGGCAATGAGCGTGACAGGGACCGCACGCTGGTCACGAAGAATCTCGCAGGCCTGTGCAGCAGCCTCAAGCCCTTGTGTGTGCCCATTCCACATGCCAGTATAAAGGACCACGAAGTCCCGGCCAGAGGCACGCAACGCCTGTTGGGCCTCGATGTTCGCCTTACCAGTATCGAACGCGGCGAATCGATCGAGCGCCGCATACCCCAACTGCTTGATGCGATCCTCAAAATATCCGTATGCGCGATTGAAGCACTCTGCACCGATCGCGTCGTTTACCACGATATAGTCAGGCCGATGCTCGGGCTCCATCCAGGGATCCTCGATGACGCCCCAGAGCGCATTAAGACCGATCGTCGGAACTTTCCCGCGCAACGCTTTTACGACCTGTGCGCCAATACCACCTTTGCAGCACATGCTCGTCACGACTGCCGCCGGGGTCAATTCGTCAAGCATGTCTTGGACGGTCGCATAAAACCGAAACGACTGCCGCGCTTCAACGCAGCGATTCACTGAATAGCCGTCAGCGACGAGCACTGCCGGCATGCCATTTGCCTTGGCCGCCTTGTGAATCGGATGTACGAAGTTGTACCCACTCGGGTCTCCGCAGATGAAAAGAACAGGATGATCCATGACGTCCCTCCCTGTTGTGTTCGTATTACTCGGATTGTGCAAGGTCTCACCCTACCATGCGAGCCACTTCATGTCAAATATTTTACTTTTTCTATACCTTTTTTATTGACAGATATCGATCGGGAGGGAAAAAGTAATGAGCGCTCTGGAGAAAATTGAGATGCGGTCGAGTTGTAATTTTTCCGTATATACAGGAAAACGACAACTCACAACAGTACTAAAAAAGGTTGAGCGACTCAATCTCGAAACAGTTACGCTATCCGAAAAAACATTCTCACGTTTTGCAGAATGTGAGAATGTTGTGATGCTATGACATACGGCTCAACGATTCTTCCAGTTGAGCCGCTAACGGAAGTAATTGATTCAATCTCCATCAACCCGGAGACACTCCTCAAAGCCAGTATGAACGTTATAGCGGTTGAGCAGCGTCTGCGGGGGCAAACGCGATAACAGCGGGGACAGTATTTTTGAGCGTTCCGTTTCCGGAAATCAATAGCCGACGCGCGATATCCCGTTCGCGTTTTTTTTCTGCAATGTAGGAGGTAATAAGGTGCTGAAAAATAAGGTGCGCGTCTTCACAACGCTGCCAATTCTTCTCTTCAAAGTGCAACACGTAATCGCAGAAGTGCGTCATCTTGCCTCCGTCAAAGCCGACAAAGCCAATAGTAATAGCTCCGAGTTGGCGTGCCAACAAGAAGGCATTAATGACATTTGCAGAATTCCCAGAGCCGCTGATGCCAATAACCACGTCCATTGGCTGGACAAGATTTCGAAGCTGCTGGCTAAAGACGTGCTCGTAGCCCACGTCATTAGCCAGTGCAGAAAATGTAGCCATATTATCGGTAAGCGAGATCACCCGGAACCTACGCTCTTCGTGGTCATAGACATTGGAGAGCGTACCTTTGCCCAAGTCGCAAGCCATGTGCGAGGCAATGGCGGCAGATCCTCCATTGCCAAAAATGAGCACCTGGCGCTCGTGATCATAGGCCTCAAGAATTACGTTCGCGACCACCTCATAGCGCTCCAACGGCACTTTTTTTATGCCTTCAATAAGCCGGTCAAGGTATTCTTGAGCAAATTTCATACTTTCCTTTATCTTCCCTCTTGCGATAAGAGGGATTGGTTACTGTAGATTTTCCAACTTCCCACCCCACCTTCCAACCTCCAAGAGTTGTGGATAACTCTGGCACTATACCAAAACATGGATCACCGAGCAAGGACGATCCCAGCCATTCGCCCTTGCTGACAACTTACTGCGGCTTGCCCTTAGTGGCGAGGATGCCAAAAAGGATGAAGGCGATGAGCATGAGCGCGCCAAAAATGTAAAACGTCATCATACGTTTACTCCTTTGACAATAGAAGAGCTAAAGTGTAGCACACCAGTGGTCACGTGTACACCATCGTTGATGGCCGACAAGCGCTTTGGATCGCCGCGATCACGCGATTTTGGTCTTCTTCGGAAAGCCCGACTGAACTGGGTAAGGACAGACATTCGCGATAGAGCAGATTCGCGACTGAAACCTTGTAAGATTGGCACTGCCGAAACGGCGTGAGGGTGTGCAGCGGATGCCAAAGCGGCCGGGCTTCAATCCCCTGTTCTGCCAAGCGCTTCATGAGCTGTCGACTGTCCATGCCAAACCGTCCCGAGTCAATACGCACGGTCGAGAGCCAAAAAGTGGACGTGGCCCACGGCGCTTGTTCTTGCAAGGTAATGCCGGCAGTATCGGCAAAGGCCTGGCGGTACATTTGCGCAATCGCGTGCTTTTTTTGCACAAAGGTATCGAGCTGCTCGAGTTGAGCAACCCCGAACGCTGCTTGAATGTTCGTGAGCCGGTAGTTAAAGCCAATGGCCTCGTGAATGTACTCTACGGGGTCGTCTTTCGCTTGCGTAGAAAGATACCGCGTCCGACTGGCCCATTGCTCATTGTCGGTAACAATCATACCGCCCCCGCCAGTGGTGATGATCTTGTTGCCGTTAAATGAAAGGCACGCGAACGGGACGCCAGCGCCCACCGGACGACCCTTGTACCGCGCGCCTAAACTTTCCGTTGCATCTTCGATGATGGTCAATCCATACTCTTGCGCGAGGACAAGTAATGGGTCCATGTCTACCGGATGCCCAAGAATGTCCACGGGCAAAAGCGCTGCCACTTTGCGGCCGCTCTGGCGATTGAAAAGCCCTTCTGTTTTTTTCTCACACTGCGTGCGCAAAAATTCGGCGACCTTCTGCGGGTCCATTTGCCAATGGTTTTCCTCTACATCCATGAATACTGGCCAGGCGCCAACGTAGCGAATCGTATTTGCCGGCGCCACAAAGGTGAGCGCCGGTATCAACACTTCTTCCTCCGGCTTTACCCCAGAGACCAGCAAAGCCAAATGAAGCGCGGCCGTCCCATTAACGCATGCCACGGCCTGCTTGACACCCAACCGCTTGGCCACCTCCTGCTCAAAGCGCGTAACAAAGGCACCGCCAGAAGACACCCAGTTCGTGTCCAGGCATTCTTTGACATAGGTCCACTCATTGCCAGCGAGGTGCGGAACGGAAAGCGGAATGCTCATAAAATTCCATCCATGTACTTCTTTTCGTAGTTTGCCGAAAGCGCATCCAGGACTGCGAACGCCTCTGGGGAGGCCCCGCCTTCCACCGCAAACTGCCTCCGGCGGACGAGTTCCTCCCGCTCGCTTAAGGAACCAGCCGGTGGTTCCCAGCCGCACCGCTGGTAAATCCGAAGGCCAAGTCCGGCTGCGATCCGTTCCCGCGGCACTCGCTGCTTTTTCATCATCGAGCGCGTGCGCCGAATCACGCGCGTCCCAAGCGCGGCAGTAATCTCGGTAAGATACGGTTCTGGAGCAATCACAAAGCGTTCAAATGGCACGGTGATAATGCAGGCCCCAAGAGTGCGCACACGATCTTTGACAGCCTGGGTCCGTCCTCCCCAATGCTTGATGTAGTAAATCGCCCGTTCCACCGGATTGGAAGCCAGATACTGCTGCTCCCATCCGCGGACGAAAAATGGGAGTTCCTGCCCTTCAAAGTCAAAGTAAATCGTGAAATCCCGCGCGTCCCCGTGCAGGCGCTGCATATTGAGCGTCTGTTGCTTTATCATATACAGCGGATGCCGAACGACTTCGAGCAATACCAGGCGATCCCCCAAGGCCGCAAAGAGCGGATCGCTGATCCCAAGGGTATTATGGGTGGTCAGATGAAGGATGGGCCGCTCGGTTTTGATCCGCCCGGGCACGTGCTCATCTCCGGCTTGAAAAATCCGGTGGAGATAGCGCAAGGGAGTGGCAGAACGGAACATACTCGAAAGGTCGCTTGGCCGAAAATTGACTTCGCGGCTCATCATCGCGTTGTAGAGCCGGAGATCCGAAAACATTCGGATGAGGGTCTGGGCGGCGTCGGCAGTCATCCGGCCGAGAAAGTCCAGAGCGCAGGCATACTCGATTTCAAACGTGAAGGTCATAAGCTCCACGCGATCAAGGGCTCCAACAATGGGCGAGAGCATGGTTTTCCCACAACCGAACAGTCCGTCCACAAACAAAATTTTCTCGGCAAGAAAACCGCGACGCGACGCACGGACCTCTTCTGCCGCTTTCTGAATTTGATCCTGGAACTCTGCCATACTCAAATGCCTAGGAATTCTTATAGCGTTGGCTATCCGGCTGGTGGAACACTTCCTGCTCGAGCGCCTGCTTCACTTCCCGAATTCCATCCGGCACCCGACGAGTGATCGTGAAGCCAAGGCGTGATTTAATTTTCTCAAACGACACTCGGTAGTCACGAGGGTCTTCGGCTTTCTTGACGTAGCGAACTTCTGCCTGAGGAAGGATTTTCTTTACTTCCTCCACAATCATGCGCTTTTGATAATTTTCCCCGGTATCTCCCACGTTAAAAACCTCACCGGCCACGTGATGCTGATCGGTCGTTAGAACGAGCAGAACCGCGCGCGCGAGATCCACCACGTGGCAATAGGGTCGCCAAAACTCACCGCCAAACACTTCCAATGTCCGGCCGAGAGCCAACTCTTTTATAAACTCATTGACGGTTAAATCAAACCGCATCCTTCCGGAGAGTCCGTATGCCGTTGCAAATCGAAGCACGGTTGGACAAAGATTCGGATCCAGCTTCTGCCCAAGCAGGTGCTTTTCAAACTGGACCTTGAGTTTGGCGTAGTGGGAAACCGGGGATAAGGGAGATTCTTCATCCACAAACTGGGAAGGGTCAGCCATCTTCCCGTAGTTGCTGCAGGTGCTCGCAAAAATAAAGCGCCGTATCTGATGGCGCCGAGCTTCTGCGAGGACCGCGCACGCTCCTTGCCAGTTCACGCGCTCGGCCAGGTTCGGGTCCTTCGCGCACGCCGGATCGCCGACAATGGCAGCAAAGTGAACGAACGCGTCGGCTGAAACTCCTTCAAGCGCGCGTGCGACCTGCGCTTCATCGGCGATATCTGTTTTACAAAAGTGAAACTTCGGATGATACCAAAACCCAAGCAAGGCCTGTGCTCCATAGAGAAGCTGATCCAGAACAAGGACGTCATAGGACTTTTGAAGCAAGAGTCCCACGAGCTGCGAGCCAATGTAGCCGGCTCCGCCGGTGACCACGACTGTCGGCATACCGCTCAAGGTTTCACGATATACGGAGGCCCGAATGAGTTCGACATCCTTTGGATCTTTACATTTCGGCCTTGGAAGTATTCATCCACTGCCTTGGTCTCGCCCGGGAATACCCCGTAATCGTCCAACATCAAAATTCCACCTGCCACGAGACGCGGATAAAAATGCTCCAGCGCCACCGCTGCCGGTTCGTAGATGTCCGTGTCCAGATTCAGTAACGCGATGGAAAGCTCTGGGTGGGCGCGCACATACTCCGGCACGCTCTGAATAATGTCGCCGGCAACAAGTTCGACATCCGCGACCCCTTTTTGCCGCAAGAGCTCAGCGAGCTGTTCTTTTCCAATAGATTCTTCTCCGGCCTCTGCAATAAAACGCGCTCGCAGGAGTTGATCTTTTTCCTCCTTGGTTTCAGGAAACGATCCAAAGGTGTCAAATCCAATGATCGGCTTGCTTGCCTGCGCCCCCAAGACATCCCGAAAACCGATAAGCCGCGCAAGCGACGCTCCTTTAAACACTCCGCACTCCACAATGGCTCCGGGCAACGCCGCGACGAGTTTCAGAAGCTCGTAGTGCGCCACGAGTTTTCCAAACCGACCGGCTTCTGCGGTTAAATAAAAAAAATTTTCATACTCCCAGCGGCGGGAAAATTCAGGCAATTGAATCATAGGGCGGCCGGCTACTCTTGGAGAAACTTGAGGCCGGCGTTGTATCCGTCCCATCCTCCGACATCAATCCAATCCTTGCTATACACCGGATACACGCTCACATGCTGATCCTTCGCGATCGCGTTAATGAGCGCATTCATGTCCATCGGCTTATTCGCGGGTATAGAAGAAAGCACGTGCGGATTCATGACATACATGCCCGTGTTAATGAGCATATCATGCACCGGCTTTTCTCGAATCCCCTCTAATCGTCCATCCGCCATGGAAAGCACGCCAAATGGAATGTTCATCTCATTGTGCGACCCGACCAGCGTCATCGCCGCTTGGTATTGCTCATGCCAGCGAAGCACCTCTTCAAAATCAATGGAGAGTAAGGTGTCGCAGTTGACCACAAAAAAAGGCATAGAAATGCGATCCCGAAGCAGCGCCAAAGATCCGGCAGTCCCAAGGAACTCATCTTCTTCCACCCACTCGATCTCATACGGAAAGCTGCGTTCTTTGAGATAGAGCTTCATGTACTCCTTCTTGTAATTGAGCGTGAAGATGAAGCGGTCGAACCCGCAGCGCGAAAAACGCTCCATGATGACCTCCACCGCAGGCCGATCTCCAATGGGCAGCAAGGGCTTGGGAAAGAGCTTTGTAAAAATATCGAGCCGACTCCCCTTGCCTCCGGCCATGATGACGACCGGATTATCCCGCTTGGGCTTTGCTTTTTCCTCTTCATTGCTATCCAAAATTTCCGTCCAAAGGATGACATCAACGATCCGAGAATTTTCGTCAAGCACTGGGATGTGCGTCAATGTCCGCTCAAGCATAAGCGCTTTTGCCGCCGCGGCGCGATCGGAAGTTTTATGATCAAGCGAGGCAAATTGACGAAACATCAGAGAATCCACCGGCTGATCAAACCCCAACCCTTTGAGCAGGGCCCGGCGAATATCTCCGTCGGAAATGGTGCCCAACAGCCGCTCCCGCTCGTCCACGACAAACACAATCTTCTGCGCAGTGTCGTTGAGGCGCACAATCGCCTCCTTCATGGTGGCAGAAGCAGAAAGACAGAGAGAATCAAGCTCGTTTTTTTCCATACCAAGTCGTTTCATTATCGCACGTTGCCTACGGGAGTGCAACCCCGTTTGAAATTCCTCCGAAGTACGAAAAGACGCAAAAATACGAAAACGGCATTTTGGAAAGGTTACTTTTTTGGGTGATCATACCCCCAGGCGCCCTGCTCAATGGCGCTTTGGGAAAAAAACCGCTCTCCTGCGATGGTGACCGAAGCTCCGGGCATTCCCGGGTAGGTCGTCGCGCGAATCCTTCGCCGCATTTCTTCTTTGCTCATATTTGGATCAATCGCGCACAGGGCGTCGAGTTCTTGCCGTGTAAATGGCTTTCTCGCCCAGCGCTCGGCGCTTTTTGGCAGCGCCGCCTGCACAACAAGCGCATCGAGCAGTTGCTCGAACAACTCAAACATCACCGCATAGCAGCGCGTTGTTAAAGAGAGCACTGTTTCGTCCGCGCCCACGGGAAATCGGCGTACTGCGATGATATTGCCAGTATCCACGGCTGGCGCCATGTGGTGTGCGGTGACGCCATATTCGGCGGCGCCTTCATACAGGGCAAAATTTGTGCAGCCGATTCCCGGGTACTCGGGCGGCGCCGGATGAAAGTTTATCGCCGCGACTCGCGCTGTTGCAAGAAGCCACGCTGGAACAATCCATGGGCTGCGGTATGAAACAATGACATCCCATCCGGTCTGCGGCTCCTTCACTGGCAGTGGATCGGTTCGAGACCCGAGAAAAACATCCAGCGACTTTGCTCGCTCTTTCAGCCTCGCAATCGCGCGGTCGGTAAACGCGTCGTCGGTTTTGCCAAACAGCGCAATGGAACTACTGGGCATAGAAACGCTTTGGCAGTAATCGAGTGACATCTACGCTCGAAAGCGCTTCCGCGATGCGCTCCCCGGCACGGCCGTCTCCGTACGGATTCGTGAGCCCGGCAAGCGCAGGGCGGAAATCCGAGCAGAGCGCGCGTTTTATTCCTTCAACCACCGCGCGCTCTGCTCGGATT
>Ga0213870_1000366_pt1 | contig 22297 bp, 24 predicted proteins | sample WICALVC2017_Meta_FD_160119 | JGI IMG/M metagenome (GOLD analysis project Ga0213870, IMG submission 160119) | Freshwater microbial communities from subterranean cave lake in Wind Cave National Park, South Dakota, United States - WICALVC2017 | ecosystem: Environmental > Aquatic > Deep subsurface >... | reverse complement strand
TTTTTACGCTCAACATATCGCCCTGGATATGCCTCGCTTAAAAACTTCTGCGCTCGCTTCACTAGCTTGCATCTTGCTTGTCTCGCTACCAACTTAAATGCAATATCTCGGATTATTTTTGAGGAGGACCCATGCAACTTTTGCCTAAACCGATTATTTCAAGCCTTATGGGACTGTCGAAAAAGTGCGATTTTAATAACTTTATGACTTTGTTGAAATCCTCTAAAAAAGACGAAAAATGCTTAAAAAATTTTAAAATTATCTAATGATTTCAATACTGATTATGTAGATTTTGTAAAAAATTACTAGGATTTCAACAAACTGCTTTCAATTAAATTTTAGACCTTTTTCGACAGTCCCCTTATTCTTTTTGGTTCCCCCACAAAGGATGTGCCCAGCAACGATGCAGCGCAACTCAAAAAACAAACAGAACCTACTTGCTCTCCTGCGATACAAACTCAGTAAAGAATCCCACGCCGCAAGCGGCGTGGTCTTACGGCATGTTAATACAAAATCCACTGTTTTTAACCATGGTTAAAAAATATGGACTAAATTTTAAAGTTGGGTTAAAATTTGTGGATGAGAGGTTTTGTGGACCGAAGCATTCTTAAACCTATATTGAAGGACTTAGAAAAAAAAATGGTGTTTGTAGCGGGACCTAGACAGTGTGGAAAAACAACTCTTGCCTTAAATATTCTAAAAAATGATCGCACACGTTATATCAACTGGGATACGTATGAAGGACGTGCAACAGTTTTAGAACACTTATTTCCACAAACTGCAGGCTACTTAGTGCTTGATGAAGTACATAAATATGCGCACTGGCGAAACTTGTTAAAAGGGCTCTATGACGCAAGAAAAGAAACCTTAAAGATCCTTGTCACAGGCAGCGCTAAACTAGATTATTACAGAAAGGGTGGAGACTCTCTACAAGGTCGCTACCATTTAATTCGAATGTTTCCATTAAGTTTTTTTGAATTAGGTGAAAAAAAACAAGATGTTTTAAAAAACTTGCTAATGCTGTCTGGATTTCCAGAACCCTTTTTTAGTCAATCAGAAATTGAGGCAAGACGGTGGAGTAGAGAATATAGAGTACGCCTTGTAAAAGAGGAACTTACATCACTAGAAAAGGTTAGCGAACTTTCTCTTGTTGAGGAGCTTATGGTGCATCTTCCAAAGTGTGTTGGAAGCACTCTATCTATTAACTCACTCCGTGAGGATCTCCAGGTATCACATCAAACCGCAGCTCGCTGGCTTGATATTTTAGAGCGTCTTTACGCTTTTTTTAGGATTTACCCTTTTGGATCACCTCGTATTAAGGCATTAAAAAAAGAGTCTAAACATTACCATTGGGATTGGAATTTAATTCAAAATCCAGGCGCTCGTTTTGAAAATTTAGTTGCTTGTCATCTCATGAAATGGTGTTGCTTTGTGGAAGATACGGAAGGGTGGGATATGGAATTACGGTTTTATAAAGATCGTGAACAACGAGAAGTAGATTTTGTTATTTTAAAAAACAGAAACCCCATAGAATTTGTAGAGTGTAAACTTTCAGTACAAAATGCGAGTTCTTCTTTAAGGTATTTAAAACAGAAGTTTCCGCAAGTAAACGCATTGCAAATTTCTTTTGAGCCCAGATCCGATGTTATAGATAGCCATAGCATCCGACTTTGTGATGCCTTAACTTATCTTTGGGAAAAAGTGTAACCTCTCTAGGAGACTCCGTAACGTATAGGAAGTGACAGTGGAAACAAACAAATTAAAGTTTTTCACTAAAAACATCGAATGTTACTTGTAACTATTAGAGGAGGCCCTATGCAATTTTTACCTAGACTCATTATTTCATGCCTTATTATTTTTGGTACCCCCATTTTAAGCGCGCAAGAATTTAAGGAAGATCCCCTTGAGATGCGACGTATGCTGCCAGGAGAAACTTCTATTAAAAGTCCAACTATAATACTGAATTTATTAAACTCAGAAGAAAAATATGAAAAAAGATATGAAAAAGAAAAATATAATAATTTTTCAATAAACTACGAAAGAAACTACAAAAAAAAAGAAGGAATACATGATTTTTTTAAGACTTTTAAAGACAAGCATGCGTTTGATGACCCGTTCATAATGCAAATAAAAACAAAGCAGACTCCATGTATTGTAGAAGCCCTCGTTCAAGCCGCAAAGCACGAGCATAAAAAATTCACAGTTTTAGTCCCAAAAGATATTACAGCGTGTCCAAACTATGCAAATACGATCCTCGACTATTTAACAGACAGAAGAAAAAGATATCAAGACAAAGGTGTGGAGATAGAGGTTGAAGTCGCTGATCCTAGTGACCCAACCAAAAAAGTTTGTAGGCATGATAAAGAAGAAAAAGGCATGATCTATGCCAGACTACCACTACACATCCTTTTAAAAGCACAAAAGAACTGTGAGAAAAAAGAAGTAGCAAAAACAAAAATAGATGAATCAGCAACGACCAAAGGTGTGCTAGATGAAGATGCAGCACAACTCAAAAAACAAACAAGGCCTAATCGCTCTCCTGCGATACAAACTCAGTAGAATTAGAGGATTATTGAGTGTAATTTAGTTTTTGCTCCAAAAGCCACAAATAAAGTGGCATAAGTGAAATTTTCTTTTTTTCTACTTTGATTGTTTCCTGCCTATTTAAAGTTAGAATAGCACCTGCACTAAGCTTAAGTTCATTTAAGCATTCTACTAAAGAATCCACCTCTCTTTTAAAGAGGTTAGGAGACTCTAAATTTGAAAAACAAACTTGGATGGCATGTCTTGGTATATAGTTTTGAGTTAAAACAAAGTCTACTTCTCCCTTACCTTTAAAGTATGTAACTTCATGTAAGTTTCTCCGAAGCAACTCAACAAACACAATATTTTCTGCAAGCTTTCCAGAATCTTCATGTATAGAAACTGCATTTGTATTTCTTAAACCTGTATCAATGGCGTATATTTTCTTAGGATCACGCACCTGAACTTTTAAGTTTTGATGATACCTTGGAACCTCAAAAACCAAAAAAGCTTCATTTAAATAATGCGTATATTCGGAGACCGTTTCTACATTAATTCCAAACGCTCGCTTTAAACTATTATAGGAATGAAGCGAACTAATATTCGTGAGGTAATAAGTAACAATTTGATCTAAGTGGCGCTTTATACGCACTTCATGTCGTGTGACCACATCTTTTGTGATAGCATCCTGTAAGTATTGCTTTAGTAAATCTTTTTTTTGAGTTTGGGATGTAGTTAGTAAAACTTCAGGGAACCCCCCCCACTTTAAATACTCTCTTAAAGCTGCAAGATACTCATGAGCTGAAAGAGTGTTTGTGGTTTGCTTTTTCTTAAAATTTAAAAATTCAAGAAATGAGCAAGGCCATATTTTTTTTTCAATACTTCTACCTGTAATAGATGAGGAAAGCTCGGAACTTAAAAAATTTGCAGAAGATCCTGTTAATATTAGTCGATACTTTTCAGTATCGACTATCTTTCTTACCCACTTTTCCCATCCATCAATATTATGGATTTCATCCCAAAGAATTAATAATGGTTCTCTTCCATTATATTCTGTATAAACAGAAATAATTTCATCTAAATTTAATACAGAGTTATTCATGTGAATGGATGGATCTTCAAAATTAAAATATAAAACACGTTCCAGGGGATATTTTAATGATAAACTAATCGCAGTATAGGTTTTGCCTGCTCGCCTTACCCCAATTAATGCTAGAGCGTTTTTTTTTGGTATTTCAAAGCCGTGATAACGAGGATAAAGCTTCTCTCGTGCCCGACAATACCAATGATGCCAATCGTCGATTGATTTTTTAAGCATAGCTCTGGAAATAATATTGTCAGTCATAACGTTTAATTATAGTATATTTATATACGTTATAATTGACAACATTATTTAATTGAGTAACTTATTTTTGGAAGTGTTCTACTGTTTTGTTTTTAACGTTTTGCTCAAGGGTTTTTTCCATCAGCAAAGAGGCCAGCACAATAGTTTCGTCATTTAAAGCTTTATGGGCTTTTTTGATTCTTACTAAATCCTCTGAGTCAAGAGCTTGTTTCATTGCTATAAGAAGAGTTTTAATTTTTTCATTTTCTTTAAAATCTAAGCTCACTTGCACTAAAGCCTTTTCAGTAGAGGCCAGCACCAGCCTTGCTTCGTTTTTTGCTTCAATGACTTGTTTTGTGTACAGATCTTTTTCTTTATGTAAAAGTCCTTGCTCTAAAAGTTTTTCTACTTCGGCATCCGTCAAACCATAAGCAGGTTTTACTTCTACAGATTGCTCAACTCCACTATGAATTTCTTTTGCTAAGATATTTAAAATTCCATCTGCATCCACTAAAAATGTGACCTCAACTCGAGCAAGACCTGCGGGCATGGGCGGTACACCATGTAAGATAAACTCTGCAAGTTTTCTGTTTTCTTTTACAAGTTCTCTTTCGCCTTGATACACATTGATGGCTACTTTTGTTTGTCCATCTACATAAGTTGTAAACTGATCTTTTGAAATTGCAGGAATGCGAGTATTTCTTGGAATGAGCTTACTCATTACCCCACCCATAGTTTCAATTCCAAGACTAAGCGGCACAACATCTAAAAGTAAAAAATCTTTGTTATTGCCTGCAATAATATCAGCTTGGATTGCAGCACCTAACGCCACAACTTCATCTGGATTTAAAGAACAGTTGGGCTCCCGTAAAAAAAGCTCTTTTACAAATTCACGTAAAAAAGGAAGTCTCGTTGGTCCTCCCACTAAGACAACATCGGTAAGATCTGTTTTTGTGATCTCCGCATCTTTTAAGGCTTGCTCTACTGGTGCGCTTGTTTTTTGTAGGATGGGTAAGCAAAGTTCTTTTAGTTTTTCTTGAGATAACGTCAGTGTTTTCCCCTCCACCACAACAGAACCTTTAATTTTTAAATTTTCAGCAGTCTCTAAAAGCCAGGCAGGACCGGAGGATTTGTCGGAGCTTGCACGTGATGTGCAAGTAACAAGTTGGGACGCAGATCCGACACAATCCTCTGAGTTTGAAACAACTGTTTTTAACCAACCCGCAATGGCATGATCCATGTCATCTCCACCAAGCAATGTGTCTCCATTCGTGGATAAAACCTCAAAAATCCCGTCTTTTAGTTTTAAAATGGAGATATCAAAAGTTCCTCCTCCAAAATCATAAACAGCAATGAGCCCATTTTTTTTCTTCACAAGCCCATAAGCTAAGGCTGCAGCGGTTGGCTCATTAAGGATTCGCAACACTTGAAGGCCCGCCAACCTACCAGCAGCTCTGGTGGCTTGGCGCTGTGAATCATTAAAATATGCTGGAACAGTTATCACCGCATTTTTTACTTCACATTTTAAATAATTTTGTGCAGCTTTTTTAAGCTCCTTTAAAATAAAAGAAGAAATTTCTATCGGAGTATAGCTTCTTTCTTGAATTTGAATTTTTACATCAGAATCTAAAGTGTTCTCAATAAAAAATGGGAAAAAAGAAACCAAGTTTTGAATATCAAGATATCCTTTTCCCATTAAACGTTTTACAGAAAATACAGTTTGTTTAGAGTTTAAAAGTTTTTGCTTTTTTGCCTTAAAACCTACTTCCATTTTACCGTTTTCGAGAAAGTGAACTGTTGACGGGAGTAAGTTTTTTCCTTCACACGAAGGAATAATTTTGGGAATGCCCTTTTCTACTAGTGCAACCAAGCTATTGGTTGTTCCTAGATCAATCCCAATAATGGGGTCTTTCTCGATCAGACACTGAACTTTGGGCGCAGGAATAACAGGAAGTTCTTTAAAGCTCTGAGACATTTTGGTGCCTTTCAAGATTTTGGACTAAAGATCGGATATAACTTAACTTTTGTTTTAAATTCAAAATTTTTTGCACAAACTCTACAGCAGGTGTGTCCCAATTTATTTTTACAGCCAATGAAAAAATTTCAGTAAACACAGCTTCTTTTTCAACTTTCAGCGCTGCTTTAAAAGACGTTGCTTCAGGACTATTTAATCCATTCTCCTGTAATTCGAAAAATTTTTCTGCTAGTTCATGGGGGATGTTTTTAGAGTCCTGTAAACGTTCTGATTTGAATTGCTCTGGTACACCCACCAACTCTAAAAGAGCTTCCAATCTTTTTTCTGGATTTTTTAGCTTTAGATACGCTTGATTTAACAATGCTGATTTTTCTAAAGCTTCTAACTTTATTTTAGGATCTGTCACTAAAATATGATCTGGATGAAGTTGACGGCTTAGCTCATAATAACGCTTTTCAATTTCATCCAGATCTAAGTTAAAACTTTTTGAAAATCCAAGAACTTCAAAAGGACTCATGCTCGACACTATATTGCTCTATACAGCAAAAGAACTGCCACAACCACAAGTGCGTTTAGCATTAGGATTATTAAAAACAAATCCTGTGCCAGTAAGCCCATCCGAGAAGTCGAGTTCTGTACCGGTAAGATAAAGGAAAGACTTTGAATCGACGATAATCTTGACACCATCCTTCTCAAAAATCTTGTCTTCTGGCGCTGGGGGGATGGTTTCAAACCCTAGTTTATATGACATTCCCGAACATCCACCACCCACAACCATAACACGTATATTAGAGGTTTGGTTTTGTGGATCTTGAGACTGTAGTCTTTGGATTTCTTTAACTGCCTTTTCTGTTATAGCAATCATGTTATTCACCTCTATTCAGGTTTTTTACAGCGCTCGGCTTCCGCCTCGACTGTTTTCTTAAGATAATCCCTCACTGCTGCTTTAATGGCATCTTCCGCAAGTACAGAGCAGTGGATTTTAATAGGTGGTAACGCCAACTCATTGACAATATCTGTGTTTTTAATTTTCATAGCATCATCCAAACTTTTCCCTTTAATCCACTCGGTAGCCAAGCTGGAACTAGCAATCGCGCTTCCACATCCAAAAGTTTTAAACTTTGCTTCTTCAATCACACCTTGAGCATTCACTTGTATTTGAAGCTTCATGACGTCCCCACACTCAGGAGCACCAACAACTCCTGTACCAACTGTTGTTGAGTTTTTATCAAGACTTCCTATATTCCGTGGATTGTTAAAATGATCAAGTACCTTTGTGCTGTATGACATAAAAATCCCTCCGTCGTTAATGTGCTGTCCATTGGATTGATTTAATATCAATCCCCTCTTGAGCCATCTCCCAAAGTGGTGAGAGCTCTCGTAATTTCCGCGCAGTTTGAGTTACTACTTTTATCGCATAATCAACTTCTTCGTCCGTATTAAACCGCCCAAAACCAAACCGAATTGAAGTATGTGCTAAATCTTCACCAACACCAATGGCTTTGAGCACATACGAAGGTTCTAATGAAGCAGAAGTACAAGCGCTTCCTGAGGAAACCGCTAATTCCTTCATTCCCATAATCATGGATTCACCTTCAATGTATGCAAAACTCAAATTTAAATTATTGGGTAAACGCTCTATAGGATGACCATTTAAGTAAACGTCTTTAACAGCTTGAGTTATACTTCGATACATTTTATCCCTTAAAGCAGACAGTCTTTTTGATTCTTCTGCCATCAGCTGTTGGGATAGCTCTGCTGCCTTTCCAAAACCTACAATAGCTGGAACATTTAACGTACCTGAACGCATGCCTCGCTCGTGACCACCTCCATGGATTTGCTCTGACAATCGCACGCGTGGAGATTTTCTTCGAATATAAAGAGCGCCAACCCCTTTGGGGCCATACATTTTATGTGCGCTAATGGATGCCAAATCCACACCCATTTGTTCAACATGAAAGGGGAGCTTCCCAACCCCTTGAACAGCATCACAGTGAAAAAATATTCCTTTTTCTTTTGCAATTTTTCCTATCTCTGCAATCGGTTGGACTGTGCCAATTTCATTGTTTGCAAACATAACAGAAATAAGGACTGTATTAGTTTTAATTGCTTTTCTTACATCCTCTGGATTTACACGACCCGTGCGGTCTACTGGAAGATAGGTTACTTCTATTCCTTTGTTTTCAAGATACTTACAGGAGTCCAAAACTGCTTTATGCTCGATGGGTGTTGTAATGATATGGTTTCCTTTTTCTTTATACATTTCAACAATACCCAAAATAGCTAAGTTATCGGATTCTGTGGCTCCACTTGTAAAAACCACTTCTTTAGAATTTGCTCCAATCAGTGTAGCAATCTGTGTGCGGGCACGCTCAACTGCTTCTTCTGCTTCCCATCCAAACAGATGGCTTCTACTTGCAGCGTTTCCAAAATGCTCAGTAAAATAGGGTAGCATTGCCTCCAGCACTCTTGGGTCCAGAGGAGTTGTTGCTTGATTATCAAGATAAATTGGAAATTTGAGAGACATTTTTTTTCTCCTTTTTTTCCTCATGATGTATTTGTTGCAAAGGGATTAAAGTGAGCTCGTCTAAAGTAATATTTTTTAAAAAATCTTGAATTTTGTCATTTAAGTTCCACATCACTTTTTGAATATTGCAGTGAGCTTGATATTCACATGAGGATACTCCCTTCTCATGGGTACACATTACTACTTGGGACGACCCTTCTGTCATCCCAATGAATTCTGCTAAATTTAAGGTTTTTAAATTACGTAATAGGATATAGCCACCACGAGTACCTTGGCTAGACTCAATAACACCATTTTCTTTTAATTTCTGGAGCGTTTTTGCGAGAATCTCAAAAGGGAGTTGAAAGCGATCTGCAATTTCTCTTGCAGAACTCATGGTTCCATTTTCTTTTTGGCGAATATAACTTAACGCCATAATCCCATATTCTGTAGTCCGATTAAGTTTTAGCACATTAATCCTTTTATATACTTCTTGATATACGATAAGGGTTATCGTAGTTCAAGGTATATCGATCTACGACTAATTATATCGTATTTAAACTGATTTGCAAAGGTTTAAAACTAATCAGGATCTTCTTTGACAAGATTAACTAAAAAGGCTTATAACTTGGCATCTATCGGACCTAAACGGACTTAAAAAGACTTAAAAGCTATAAAATATAGGAGGAGTTGTACAATGGCAGGTATTCGAGTGAATGAAGGTGAGCCTTTTGAAAACGCACTCAGACGTTTTAAAAAACAATGTGAGAAAGCTGGAATTTTATCGGAAATTCGAAAACGTGAGTCCTATGAAAAACCAAGTGTGAAGAAAAAGAAAAAAGCAATCGCTGCAAGAAAACGAGCATTAAAAAAATTTAAAAAATATCATCCTCCTAGAGAATAACAAAACACCATCCCGGAGGATTTGTAGCCGAAAAATTTTTGTGACGTAAAAGCAACAGAAACTATAAAGGAGTTCCTATGCCAACTATTAAAGAACGCCTTCAAGAAGATATTAAATTTGGAATGAAAGCTGGAGATAAACTCAAAGTCAGTGCTTTGCGTATGCTTCACGCAGCTATCCGAAAAAAAGAAATTGATGACCGTGTAGACCTCAATGACACAGATGTTTCAAAAGTAGTTGTAAGTTTAATCAAACAAAGACAAGACTCGATTGAACAGTTTAAGCAAGGAGGCAGACAAGACCTCGTAGATAAAGAGACGGCAGAATTAAATTTATTGCAACTCTATCTCCCTCAACAGCTATCTCAAACTGAACTTACCCTGCTTGTTGAAAAAGCAATATTGGAAACCAATGCAAAAACTCAAAAAGATATGGGGTCAGTCATGAAAGTTTTAATGCCTCAAGTATCTGGAAAAGCAGACGGAAAGTTAGTCAACCAGCTTGTACGTGAAAGATTAAGCTAGAAAAATATATCACGGATTATCATGAGTAGTAAAAAGATTTTGCCCGCCTCTTTTTTTGAAAGAAACACGACACAAGTTGCAAAAGAGCTTATTGGTTGTGAAATTTTAAGAAAAGTAAATAAATATTGGATTAGAGTTCGTATTGTTGAAACAGAAGCATACTTAGGCGAAGGAGACCCTGCTTCACACAGCAGTCGCGGACCAACACCCCGATCAAAAGTGATGTTTGGCCCAGCAGGTGTGCTTTATGTATATTTTATTTATGGGAATTATTTTTTATTAAATTTTGTTACTGAAAAAAAAGGAAAAGCCGGTGCTGTGCTCATTCGTGCAGTAGAACCGCTGGACGGGATTGCACACATGGCGGAACTTCGTGGAATCAACACAAAGCTGCTTTCTCAATGCGACCTTTACAAGATTACTTCAGGTCCTGCTAAGCTTACAATGGCAATGGGAATAAACGGCACTCTCAATGGGAAAAAACTTGGGCTTCCTCATTTGGGTGTGCAAGAATCCTCTACAAAATCTGTTTGTGAACTTATTGAAACGACAAGAATTGGTATTAGCGCTGCTCAAGAGCTGCCTCTTCGATTTTATGAAAAAGAAAATCCATTTGTGAGCAAATTATGAGTGACCGTGTATGGGTTGAAAAAATCAAAGAAAAAGCATCGATCATTGATATTGTAGGAGAGTATGTTCGTCTTCGAAAAGTTGGATCAAACTTTAGTGGACTCTGTCCTTTTCATGCAGAAAGAACACCGTCGTTTACCGTTTCCGAAAAGAAAAGAATTTACCATTGCTTTGGATGTCAAAAAGGTGGAGATGTTTTTTCGTTTGTTCAAGAAATTCAGAATGTTTCTTTTCCAGAAGCAATGCAGGTTTTAGCGTCTCGCTATCAAATACCACTTCCTCAGGCTTTTTTAAAATCTAACCCCAATACAAACTCTCAAGAGCAAGATATTTACTATAAACTAAACCGCTTTGTTGCTCAATTTTATCACAGCAACCTTTTAGATCCACAACATGAACAAGTTAGAAACTATCTTAAAAAACGAGGCATTTCAGAAAAAACAATTGAAAATGCTTATCTTGGTTATGCTCCTCAAGGCTGGGATGGGCTTTGTAAGTTTCTAGCCTCAAAAAAAGCTCCTTTAGAATTAGCCGTACAATTGGGACTTTTGCGAAAGCGTCCCGAAAGTGAGGGCTTTTATGATATTTTTAGAAATCGCCTTTTATTTCCTATTACAGACACCAAAGGAAGAATTATCGCATTTGGAGGAAGGCGTTTATCAAAAGACGAAGAAGGCCCAAAATATCTCAACTCACCTGAAAGTCCTATTTTTAAAAAAGGAGAAACCCTCTTTGGACTTTTTCATGCTCAAAAAGAAATTCGTGCAGAAAACCAATGTGTAATCGTAGAAGGATTCATGGATTGCCTCATGCTACAACAAGAAGGGATTGGTCATACAGTTGCCACATTAGGAACTGCGCTAACAACAGAACAAGCACAAATCTTAAAGCGTCTTACACAAAATATTATCGTAGTATTTGATGGAGATGCAGCTGGCTTTCAAGCTCAAAGCCGTGCAATGGAGGTGTTTTTAGAAAAGGACGTGGTCATAAAAGGAGTGTGTTTGCCAGATGGTTTGGATCCCGATGAGTTTATCCAGAAAAATGGCACGAATGCTTTCTTAGAATTATTAAAAACAGCACCTTCACTATTAGACAAAAAAATTCAAGATCTTGCTCTTGAGGCCGGATCTGACTTAACGACACGAACACAAAATCTAGAACAGGTTTTGGTTTGGGTAGGAAAGCTTCAATCTCCTATTGCTAGACTTATACGACTAGAAGAAATAAGCCGCTATTTTAATCTTGATTTACAGTTGCTTGAAAAACAATTACGCCCATACATTGGAAAGCTCGGTGGAAAGCTCGGTACACACCTCGACAGATCTAAAAAACATGATCAAACCAATCAGATACCGCCTGGTTCACCAAAAAATACTTGTAAAATAAGTCCTTTAGAAAGAAGGTTTTTAGAATTTTTAATCTTGCATCCACGTTTAACTGTTGAGATGGTAGGGGACGTGTCAACCTTGCTGAGCGCTTTTGACTCAAAGCACTCACAAGAGTTTATATTAAAGCTTTGGGAAAAGGTAAAACTAGAGCTCTTACGGCCAGAGCATTTACAGGAAGTAAAAGCGACAAAGCGGGATGTAGATGCGACAAAACATGAAGATACATTTAGAGAAATTTTTGTTGATATTTTAGAGGAAATTAGTTTAGAAGACTATCAAGTTTTTTTAAGAGAGTTGCTTTTAAAAGAGCAACCAGATATTCAGGGAGAAAAAGATTTCGATTCGCTCAAAAAGGAACTTTTAGATTTAAAGCTAAAGCTTTTTATTCGAAGCTTAGAGAACAAAAGAGATACTCTAAAAATTCAAATTAAAAGAGCAGACCAAAATAAAGAAGAGGTTGAACTAACCGCACTAATGAAGAAACTCAGTGAAGTAATTAAAGTATTGGATGAAAAGCGAGGCCCATTTTAAAAATTGAGGAGGTTTGACAGTTCTATGCAAGTAAGTACCCAAACTACAAATAGTAAGTCCTCTAAGGATATTAAGAAATTATTAGAGCTCGGAGTTCAAAAAGGATTCCTTACATATGAAGAATTTCATGAGGGACTGCCTGCTGATATTCTGGCACCTGCAAGTATTGATGAAATTATCCAACTTTTTGAAGAAAACGATGTCGATATCGTGGATTCCGAAAAGCGAGTCACAGAAGAAGATGACGCTGCAGAAGCTGAAGAAATTGAGGAAGAAATCGAAGAAGCAGAAACTGCTGAAACTGCCCGCAGTACAGATCCTGTAAAATTATATTTAAAGAAAATGGGAGCCGTTTCATTATTAACACGGGAAGGTGAAGTTGAAATTGCAAAGCGCATTGAACAAGGTGAGATTGAAATTTTACGATCTTTGCTTACCACTCGTGAAGGTGTGCAAGCCATTCTTGACTTACAAGACAAGATGGAAAGCGGAAAACTAAAAGTAAAAGATGTCATTCGTGGGGTTGATGAGGAAGTCAACACTGATGAAGAAAAAATGTACTACAACAAAATTATGGGAGCTTTAAATAAGCTTAAAAATTTTGCTGCCATTCAAGATAAATACTTACCTAAACTTGAAGAGTCAAAACTGTCCCAAAAAACAAAAAAGAAAATTGAAGAAGAACTTGAAAAAACAAAACTAAAAATTGAGGAGGTTTTAAAAGACGTAGCCTTTAACAGAAAATCCATGAACATGTTTACTCAGCGGCTTTGTTTTTGTTATGAGCGCTTGAAAGATTTTAGAAGAGAAGAAAAGAAAATTTTTGATTTTTTAGAGGTAAAAAATTTAACAGAGTGCCGTTCTTTAGTAAAATCTTTTCAAAAAGGAGGCGAAGAGCGTCTTAAGCTTTTAAAACGTTTGGATACCTCAGAGCAAAAAATAGAACAACTCATTAAGCAAGAAGATGAGATTTTAAAGCGTAAAAATAAAATTGAAACGGATTATTCAATCCCTTTTGATCGCTTGGAAAAACTTTACTATGCAATTACAACAGGTGAAAGAAGGGCGGATTTAGCTAAAAGTGAGCTAGTTGAGGCAAATCTGAGACTCGTTGTAAGTATTGCAAAAAAATATACAAACCGTGGTTTACAGTTCTTAGATCTTATCCAGGAAGGTAATATTGGTCTGATGAAAGCTGTAGATAAGTTTGAATACCGCCGAGGCTATAAGTTTTCAACTTATGCCACGTGGTGGATTCGACAAGCAATTACAAGAGCCATTGCAGACCAAGCACGAACTATTCGTATCCCAGTTCATATGATTGAAACTATCAATAAGCTCGTGCGAACAAGCCGACAACTTGTGCAAAACTTAGGCAGAGAACCCACTCCAGAGGAAATTGCAGCAAAAATGGAGCTCCCCGTAGAAAAGGTACGAAAAGTTTTAAAAATTGCTAAGGAACCCATCTCCTTAGAAACACCAATTGGTGAAGAAGAAGACTCTTATTTGGGAGATTTTATTGAAGATAAAAAAATTATTTCTCCATCGGATGCTGTTTTAAGCATCAGTTTATCTGAACAAACTAGACGTGTGCTAGCGACTCTTACACCACGAGAAGAAAAAGTACTTCGAATGCGGTTTGGAATTGGTGAAAAATCAGATCATACTTTGGAAGAAGTTGGGCAGGATTTTTTTGTAACACGTGAGCGCATTCGTCAAATTGAAGCCAAAGCATTACGTAAGCTTCGTCATCCCAGTCGTGCAAAACTCCTCAAATCTTTTGTAGATGGTGGAAGCGGGAGTTAAGAAGGGGTGTTGCATTCGGCAACAATCTTAAGAAGGGCCCATAGCTCAGTTGGTTAGAGCTTCCGGCTCATAACCGGGGGGTCGAAGGTTCGAGTCCTTCTGGGCCCATTTTTTTAAATTCTTGAAATTATTACTTTTTACTCCGCTATTACCCGTGTATTTATTTTCTGATACCTGCTGTTTCTTAGGTCTGCGTAGCATTAGCGTAGCAGAATTATTGAATGATTTTTCAGAAATCGCAAACATATTAGGTATCCCCATGTCAACCCTAATTAAGGAGGCTGAGCTAAAAGGAGGTCCTGTTCGAATATCTGAAAAACTAGAAGAATTTATTTGTGGTGATCCACGAATCTATACAATTTTTGTTTCTCTCAACTTTCCAATAACAGCAGAATATATTGCAAATACATACAACCTAGAAAAAACATTCGTTTTAAAAATAATTAAATATTTTGAAAAAAATAATATCGTATACATGCCAAATAAAGGACTTTACCAACTGTCTGAGCATGCAACAGATATATATTTCGGACAAACAAAAGCGTTTTATGAATTAAAAGCTAAATTGTTCTTTATGCAAAGTTTGTCAACATATCATAATCTTTCGCGTGATCCGGAATATTGGTCAGACAAAGATGACCAATTTCTACTTGTACGATTGACACATTCACAAACTTCAGCTGTAAAAAAACAAATTGAATCTCTTTGTGCACAAATTAAAGGTATGGATGTGATGAATTCTGATAATCAACAACCAAACTGTAAGTTGCAAACTATATTTTTAGCACTAAAACCATTTACAGATGAAATGCTAAAAAAAATAGTAGAAGAAAGTAACAAGACATGAAAAAACTTATCCCTTTAATGTTTGCTACCTTTATTTCTGATTTTGGCTCAGGCTTAACCATATCAATATTGCCAGTCTATTTCTTACAAAATGGCATCAAAGAAGGTATTGGTATTTATAATGGATTAGATGCTTTGGGTGCACCCATTGGTGCAATATGGATAATGTCATTTATCGATCGATTTAAAAAAAATTATATCATTGCATTGGCTGATGTTTTAAGAGGTTTAGCATTATTGCCATTAGTTTTTAGTTCATCTACATCCATGTTGGGTATTGTATCGTATGCAATACTACAATCCATTTTTGGAGCAGCAACAATCAGTGCAGTTCAGTCTTGGATAGGAGAATGTATAGAAGATAAAAAAGACTTTAAAAAAGCTAATTCAATTATTGAGACATCGTCACAAATAGCAAGAACAATAGCCCCTCTTATTGGAGTAATTATTCTAACTAAGTATAGTATAAAATTAGTTTTTATTATTGATGCCGCTACTTATTTTATTGGTTCTTTCATCACCATAACAATGAAAAGTCCTAAACCAACAATAAAAGGTAACACTTCTTTTAAGGAACTCAAGGAAGGCTTTATTTATTGTATGCAAAATAATTCAATTCAAAGATGGATTGTCATATCTTGTTTGCAATTTGTTGGACTTGCAATCATGAACACGGTCTATTTATCTATTTTAGATGATCAAATAAGTTCAAGCGATCAACAAATAGCTTTTTTTCAGACGGCTTATTTTTTAGGTGCTCTTATTGGTAGCTCACATGGATTGTTTTCCACAAAAGCTCCTATACATATTTTACGTTGGTCATCGTTAACACTGGCTGCATTAATGGTCATTTCAATATTCAATAAAAGTTATTGGATTTTCTTTGTTGTTGGAATTTTACAAAGAGCAGCAACCTTGGTTTCTGCGATAAGTACAAGATCTCTTTGCCAACAAGACGCACATCCAAATTTTATAGGCCGTGTAATGGCATTTCGTTGGGCGATTATTAATGGTAGTGGTGTTTTACTTTACATTATCACAATTAGTATTTTTGGAAAAATTTCTATCCCAATTTTGCTAACTGTTGCAGCTTGCTCTTTTGTTGCTGCAGGTGTGATCTCTAGACAAAATGATTAACTGGCTCCAAAAAATTGAATAAATTTGGTAATCTTATGAAGCTACAGCGTATCTAATAATATTATATAGTGCTTGGGCACTTGATAGGATTATACGTCTAACTAAAGAATGGATTTTTATTCCATATGATAAGGAATTTCAGCCATTGAGGGATGCAAACTTTAGACGTGCTTTAGATAAATTCTTTTCTTCCAATGAAGACAGAAGGTTTCGCACTACCATTAATCGGCTGTTAACAAAAAGCCAAATCAATGAGATGGAGTCTATGGTGATGGCGTTTATAAATGCAATCGTTGATTTGCCAGACAACCTATCTCCAACAGAAGCGGAAAGCTACACGGTTGGAGTTTTTGCTTTTCCTAGAAATTTTGGCAATGGCTAAAATTTATCCTTTAGTTTTTCTCACAGAATTTATCATGATGGTGTTTTGGAACTGCTGGGTTGCAAATCTCATGTCAAAAGGAGTGAGCTTGGGAGATGCCAGCATTGCTATTGCTTTTTTTTATCTAGGCGTTGCTGTTTTCGAAGCTCCTACCGGATATTTTGCTGATCGATATGGCAGGAAATTTTCAACTCTCATTGGTTTATTGGGTATCAGTTTAGGTTTTGGAATTGTAGGACTTAGCACTAATCCTATTATCACTTGGGTAGCATTTCTGACAGCAAGTCTTGGTTACACATTGATATCAGGAGCTAAAGACGAATGGTTTTTAAATATTGCAGAAGATAACAACCCGAAGCTTTCTCAAAAAAAAGAATTAGAAAAATTTAACTTAAACATAGACCTGCTGGGACGTGTGGCTAATATTTCGGGCTCATTTTTTGGTGTTTATCTTATCAGTACAAATCCTGATTTAATGTGGTTTTTAAATGCTTTAATTGGTTTTGTTACAATTGTTATCTTGTTTAAAACCCCCGCACAGGTAGTGCTGACTTGGATCATTCTAAAGTGTTCTAATTGAAAGCATTAAGAACAAGTAAGTGGAACTTATGTCTTTATTTACTTTTTGCATCAGGTCTTTTTTTTGGAATTGAAACAGGGATTAGAAGTGTAGTTGCACAACCGTATGTTATTAACCTCTTTGGTGGTGATGTAATTTATTTAGCATACTTTCAGTCTGTATTATCTGTATCCAGATTGCTTGGAATTTTTGCATACAAATTTAAATTTATTCATTATGAAAAGGGCGCTTTGTTTGCTTTTGTCTCTTTAATCCTTTTCGCATTTGCTGAATTAGTGGGATGGAAGACAAAAACTCCAACCGTGTTTTTAATATTTTATTCATTGGCTGTATTTAGTATGGGTTGGTACTTTCCTATTAGACGGACTGTACTTACAAGTTTCATAGTAAACCCCAAACATCGAGCCACTATTTTTTCGCTTGATAATATGGTTTTAGAGCTGGGTTCTGGCCTCACATGTCTTGTCTTGGGATATTCCATCACTCACGTGAAACAAGACATCCAAGGTTATTGGATCTATGGAGCTATTGCACTACTGATAAGTGCGGCTTTGTTTTTCCAGAGCACATGTAGAACTCATGAAGCAAGGGGTGATACGGATAGCGATAAGTGATTACGCATTTTGATCGCTTTTATCTTAAGGGAAACAGCCTTGAGTGAAGCTTTATTAGACTTCCACCATAACTTTGAATTGGTCTATTGAGTTATGGTGGAAGATTGGTTGGGAAAAGTAGAGGAATGAACACATGACGGCACATTTTATTTTATACGTACGTAATCAAAGCATTAGTACTCACTATTATTCTTCGATACTCGAACTAAAACCAACACTCAATGTGCCCGGTATGACAGAATTTAGGTTAAATGAGGGATATGTATTCTCGGATTGATGCCAGAGGAAGGGATTAAGAATCTGCTAGGGCCTGCAATGCCGGATCCTACTTAGGCATACGGTATACCCCGCGGTGAGATATATTTGCGAGTAAATGATCCAAACGCTTATCACCAGAGAGCACTAAAGCACAAAAGAACTTAGCCCTGTTTCGGAGCGCGATTGGGGCGATATTGCTGGCTATAGCATGGATCTAGATGGGCATGTGATAGTGTTTGCAAAACAAATACATGGCGGTGATTTATGAGCTTGTATATTGGCGAAAGAAAATTGGGTTTTAAAAAACATAAAATATCTTTTGCAATTTACTGACCATATTTGGATCATGATTGGATTCCAACAGGATGAACAAAATGGCCATTATACTCTTTGGATCTTTGATTTTAGTCGCTGCGCTGATTTTGTTTATAAGTAACCAGAAAAGTACTCATTTGACCTGATGTGACAGTAGACCGCCCCTATGAAGAAGTGTGGATGTGGATCAGCAATCCGATAAAATACTCAATACTCTATCCTAACTGGATTAAATCCATTATTCATATTTCTGCAAATAAATACCATGTCGAAGATCAATTCGGCGGGTCATATGATATTGACGTTTTACTTAAACACGATACTGGTGTGATAGACCTAAAAATAGGTCCGGAAACTTCACATTTACAAATTTCTTCGTTAGCCCAAAGCAAAACCTCACTAATTCATACTGCTAGACGTTGGGAAGGGGCTAATGCGCTAGTTTGGTTTTTTCATAAGAGAACAACGGATAAAGATTTTGAAAATGCAAAGAAAGTGATTGAAAAAAAGTGAGGTAATAAATGTCATTTTTTCCAACTGACCCCAATAAAATTCGCGAACGAATTAAACGATACGAACGTGCCTTTCGTGAACCCAATCACGACGATGGCGCAGGAAAACGCTTTATAATGGGCCAACTCTTCATGCTCATGGGTGATGTCGAAGGAGCATTGAATTCATGTGCTTGGTATAAAAAGTCATTTCCTGATGATGTCCCCGAGGCGTTTAATCACTTGTGCTAGACTCTTGCTGCTTGAAGCAATCAAAGATGGGCCTTACAAACACGCACTAGATAAGCGTGGTCCAGGTCTACATCACCTTGGCGTTTGGATTCCAAATCTCGAAGAATATGCTGATCAACTTGGAAACGCTGGGTGGTTCATGCACTCAAAGAGTCTTGTAACTTTTAGAAAACAAAAAACCACTTATTTTCTAAGGCCGGGGAATCCCTATATCGTTGAGGCCTATGAAAATGTGGCTCCGATTGGAGCACCATCAATTGAACAGCTATTGATTCGTTCGGTAGGTGTGAATACAAGAACCCGCACCAAAGTGTTTGGCATTTCAAATACGATTGTAAAGGTGCCCTATGAAAATAAAGAAACCGTCCTGACCATTGAAGGGCGGGAGGTCAACTTAGATGAGCTGCTTTAATCACGGAATCAAAAAAACAGACTCTATTTTTTTGATGAAGTTTTTTTACGGTGCTCTAAAAATATTTGAGTTTTTTCCAGCTCTGCTACAATTTTCTTTTCTTGCGGCAAAGCAGTTCTATATTGTGCGGCTATGACTTTATTTGGAAGCCCTTCAAGGGAATACTTCGCAATGGAAGCACCTTTCTTTGCACAAAGAATCAATCCTACAGGTGGATTTTCACCGACTCTTGTCCAGTGATCCTTGGCGTAATTAAGATACATGTGCATTTGACCGGCATCTGCATGAGCAAATTTTCCAATCTTCAAATCAATCAGAATCAAACACTTTAAGGCGCGATGGAAAAATACGAGGTCAATTTTAAACCACTCGTCATCAATGCGGAGTCTCTTTTGACGGCCAACAAATGCAAAGTCACCGCCTAGCTCCATTAAAAAAGACTCTAAATGTTGAATAAGAGCTTCTTCCAATTCACTTTCAGAATACTCATTTTTTAAATTTAAAAATTCAAGAACAAATGGGTCCTTAATTTCCTCTTCAGGCAGGACTTTGTCTTCCGGCCTAGACTTCACCCCTTTTGTGAGCATTTTTACTTTATTGCGCGAGAGTGCGGTTCGCTCATAAAATTGGCTGTTGATTTGACGCTCTAACTGACGGTAGCTCCAACCCCCTCTAAGGGCTTCTTTATGATAAAAGTTTCGGGCATTTGGATTATCCACCGAAAGCAACGATACATAATGGGTCCAAGACAGGGGAAAGTGTTTTGCAAAAGATTGTGCAGGCAGTGCCTGCACAATCTTTTTATCAGAGAAAGCCTGAAAAAACGCCACCATTTGAAATAGATTACGACGACCGAAACCTCTGCCAAAACGCACCGTCAAATCGGCTGAAAGCTTTTCAATGATTTCTTTACCATAAATTTCTGATCGGTTCCCTGATCGCAGCTCAACTTCAACAATCCTGCGACCGATTTCCCAATAAGTAGCTGTCATGATCGAATTAACCGCGCGGGCTGATGATCGACGGGATTCTTCGAGCAAAGAAACGACACCTCCCAAGAAACTGTTATAGTTTTTTTGTGGGGATGGGGGCTTCTTAATTGCTATTGTTTTTACGCTCTTTTTCTTCATTCGATTTTAAAAAACTATCGCATATTTTATTGATTTAGTCGTCTGAGAAATGCTGGGTTCAATTCCTGGCCGTACTTTATGGGACTGTTGCCGAACGCCCTTTCTGCTGCAAATTGCCCTGTTATGTGAAAAATCAATGTAAATCTCAATCTGCGTTTGAATTTTTTTTAGTTTTTATTTTTCATACTATTCAATCCATTTTTTTGTTTTAGTTTCTGTCTAGTTTTTTAGCTGAGCAACCTGTTATTCGTGGTCAAAGCCGTAGCTCTGCGCACAAGTTGTAAAATTCGTTTTTCTAAAAGTCTGCGCCTCACACTTTTGTACGTAGTTAAACCTAACTTTTCTACAGGACAATAATCGAGGTCGCAGTAAAATCTTATTCATGCTAATTTTCCAATCCCGGCTCTTACTTTCATGTAAAAATATCAGATAGTTCGCCCCGAACTGGCGTTATTAATATCATCCAAAAGTTTGGCAATTTGTTTTGGCCCTGGGAGTTTATCTTTAAGGTTTTGTGGTAGTTTTGAAACGATCTTATATTGACCTACACCGATGGGTTTTTTTGACTCTCGCAAAGCATATTCTACAATTGTCTTATCTTTGAATCTACATAAAATAATCCCAATCGGAGGATTTTCTCCTGGTAGTTTTACCTTATCGTCTAGCACTGTAAGATAAAATTGCATCTTTCCTACATACTCTGGAATAAACCTTCCAACCTTGAGTTCAATGGCTACTAAACACTTTAAGGCTCTATGGTATAGCAAAAGATCAATGAAGAATTCACTTCCATTTATTTCTAATCGATATTGATTTCCTACAAAAGCAAATACTCCTCCCATTTCCGTAAGAAAGGCATTAATCTTTGCCATAACAGCAGTTTCAAGTTGATGTTCAGAGTGCTCTTGAGCTAGCTCCAAGAAATCAAATGTATACTCATCTTTTACAGCAAGTTTTGCTTGGTTTTTAATTTTCTCTGACAGCGTTTTGTTAAAATTTGTTTGATTAAGCAGGGTTTTTTCATATGTTTTATTTTCTATCTGATGGATTAATACATTTTTAGACCAACCCATTTTACGGCTCATGCGAATATAAAATTCGCGCTCAAGATCATTTTTACACTTATTTAATATGATTGAATTATGCGTCCAGCTAATTTCTCTCACCACTGGTGAGAGTTTTATATTTTTAGAATATTCTTCATAAAACTGCTTCATTTTCCATAAGTTTTGTACAGAAAAACCACTCATACCAGGAAACTCTTTTTGCAAGTCTTGCGATAATTTTTCTACAACAGATTTTCCCCATGCCTTACGTTTTTGTTGCTCTACAATAATTCGTCCTATATCCCAATACAGGGAAATAAGTTCTTTGTTGACTGCTTTTAGTGCAGCATATTGTGCATCACGAACACGTTTTTTAATTGTAATGAAAAGTGTTTTATAGTCTTCAGATATTAGTTTAGGCATCGGAGTTGCTCACTTTTTATAGTTACACTTAAGTTTAAATAATCTTTACACAATTTGAGTAGTATTTCCAAATAAAGTATCAGATCGAGTAATGGTTTCATGATAATGCCGCCTCTTTTTTTGAGTCTTCTTCATGCCAAGCTGAAATTGTAAGACTTCGTGCAATGCTACTTTGCGGATTAATAAATAAAAGTTTTTTAGAATATTTTTCAATTACTGCTTTTTGAGATTTTTCATCTGAAAAAGCTTTTGTAAAAGCTTTTTCTTGCTCTAAAAATTTTTCATCCTCTTTTTTTT
>Ga0213870_1000365_pt1 | contig 22327 bp, 22 predicted proteins | sample WICALVC2017_Meta_FD_160119 | JGI IMG/M metagenome (GOLD analysis project Ga0213870, IMG submission 160119) | Freshwater microbial communities from subterranean cave lake in Wind Cave National Park, South Dakota, United States - WICALVC2017 | ecosystem: Environmental > Aquatic > Deep subsurface >... | reverse complement strand
TCCGCAAGCTTTTGAATCTCATTTAGCAAAACTGTTTTGCCAACCCCTCTAAGGCCCACCATAAGGAAGCTTTTTTCAGATTTGCCATTTCTAATCCTACCTAAAGCAATTCGAGCTCTATCTAATATCGGCTGGCGGCCCGCTAGTTCAGGGGGTGGCGATCCTGCTCCTGGAGAAAAAGGATTTTTTAAAGGGTCCATATTGGGAGTTATACAGAGTTTATATTGTTATAGCAAGTTTTTAGTATAACCACATAAACTTCGAATAGGAATTAGCCCCAACCGATTGCCCTCTAGGATATTGTGAGAAACCACAGGGGTATGTGAGAAACTTGTGAGAACCACAAAAAGGGTTCTCGGTTCGAGAGTGAGATTGAGTGATTTCAAGAGGTTAAGTCCAGGAAAGTTTCTCACACTCAGTGGTGGTATTACATTTAGAATGCCCACTGATCGTTTGAGTAGATTTGAAAGTTCTTTAGTTCCAAAGAATGAACAAATTGACCCAAGATTAAAAGAAGATATGGCAGTTTTTCATTTAGCTGGAATTTCAACTAGAGACCTAAAGATGATGAGTAAGCGTCTTTTGGGTATAGAAATATGCAACCAGACTGTCAGTAACTCACTAAAAACCATTGAAAATAGAGCTGTAGAATGGCTTTCCAGGCCTATTTCTGGCAAATATTGGGCTCTGTATGTGGATGGAACCAACTTTAGTATTCAACGTAGAGGCTCCACACAGAAGGAACCCTCTCTTGTTGTACTTGGAATTGATGAAAATAGCACAAAGAGCATTCTTTCCATTGAACCGGGGACCAAAGATAATGTTGATGCATGGACAGCAGTGTTTGAAGAACTCATCTCACGTGGATTAAAAATTGAAGATGTACGTATTGGAATCATGGATGGACTTCCAGGGCTAGAGTCTTTGTTCAAAAGAACATTTCCAAAAGCAGTTACGGCGCAGTGTTGGGTTCATGCATTAAAAAATGCATTAGCAAAAACCCCAGCACGTATACGAATTGTTTTTAAGAAAATGCTGAGCGAAGTGATGTATGCCTGCAGTGAAGATGCAGCTAGAGAGGCATTTAAGGCCTTAAAGCAGGCTATGGGAGCAGATGCACAGAGAGCTGTGAGCTGCATAGAAAAAGATTTGGATTCTTTGGTGGTTCATTATCGTTTTGACAAAAGATATTGGATGGCATTAAAAACCACGAATCCAATTGAAAGAGTAAATAAAGAATTTAAAAAACGTTCTAGATCTATGGGTACCATGGGTGAAAATCTTTTAGAAAGTTTATTAGCTTTTACAGCACTTCGTTTAGAGATGGGATGGCGACAAGTACCTGTGCATTCAAAACAGCTTGTCAAATTACAAAATGTAGGAGAAAGAATAAACGCCATAGAAAATACAATGGCAGAACTTTTACACTAAACTGCCCTCAGACATGGAAAATTTGACGCTACCGGGAAAACTGTTTCTACATCTGATGATGGGTCTGATCCAGAAGGAAAAAATATTTCAGAATTATCTGAAGCTGAAAAGAGGATTGATATTACCAAACTCAATCCCGAAGCACGAGTGATGCTCTCAACTGTCCTTCCTGTGATACGAGGCGGTAACGACCAGACTGATATTAGTGAAATACTAAAACTCTTAGCAAGTCAGATCAACGAATTCAATCAACCAAAGGCGCGAGCAATTACGACATTGCTCACGCGCATCAATAACACCCGAAAGAGTGGACACGGTCTTACATCACGAGAACTCATAACAGCCATGCTCGACAATCTGAGCGATCGGAAGGCTGCTGATAGCGCGCTGGATTTAAGTGTATTAGTCACAATTTAAGCCGTCTGGCGCACGTTTTAGCTGCTGGAATCGCAGAATTAAAACTAAGAGAAGAGGCTAAATCTAACCCCCAAGGACCAGCCGCAACCCTAGTTCGACAACTTGATGCCATAAAGCACTGTGAGAAGGACATCCTTTAAAAGCTCAAGATGTTTAAGACCATCATCGGGCTACTTCGATACTCAGCACCTTATAGACAATACCATTCTGGAACCTAGAACACTCACCAGTAACCATTCCCGAAGAATGGCATCTGGTTTATGATGCATTTAAATATACTCTAAAAGTCATCCTGCATAACTATCTGCATTATACTCTAACTTTCTTTATATTTTGTTGCTTTTGCATTGGATCTTGTCGCATGTACATCACGTACATGTCCATTGGGTTTTGTCGCATGTACATCCTCCTGACCCCTGATATAAGTTGGACACTTTTGACTCGCTGACCGGCTGTAAAAGCTCCGGATGGGCAGGGGTCCTGCATAGTTGTAACGTGTTTAGTAACATCCTCTTTAGCGCTACTACGTTAAGCGCACCTTTTAGCGCGATACATTGTCGTTTTTTTCTCGAAAATCCTCACATACATGGTGTTTTGTTGCTTTCCCGTCCTGGGAAAGCTCCGGTGTGTATGCTTCGGCTGTCTCGTAAACAACTCCTCGACTAGCACTAAAATTTGTTACTTAACGTAGTAGTGTTAGTAACACCGTTATTGTCGATAGCATCCCATTCGATTTCTTCCTCAAATTTTTCCTCAAAATGAGTTTTAGTTTTAAGCCGATTTGGTTCGTAGGGAAAATAAAATTTTCCACTTTGGATTAAGGAACGCTTTACAAAGCGATATGTACGAATGCACGTGGCTTCGCTTACCCCATATAAGTGTGCAATGCGAAGGTATGAAAAGTCTCCACCCAAATATTCTAATGTTATTAAAAGTTGTTTCGCTAAACTTAAATTATTTTTTCTTCCACCTTTTGCTTTTTTCTTTTCATGAGCGTGCTTTAAAATTTTAAGCATTACATAGAATGCTTTTTTTTCTACTCCAGTTACTCTTTTAAAATCTTTTTCTTTCATCTTTCTTAATGTAAATATATTCATGAGATAATAGTATTAGCATAATTATTTAATATTAATAATAAATAATTAATTTAATGCATGCGGTTATGAAGGATGACTGGGTAAGCACATATATTGGGTTTTTTTTTGCAGCACATATATTGGGACAATGGAATGGACCAGCACATATGGAATGGACCAGTACATATTGGGAGACGCATCCGTGATCCCGGACAAGTCAATACTAGCTTTTATGTCTATTACTCAAGCTAAACCGCAGTCGATTAAAGTATTACAGCCTTTTTGGCCCACAAAGCATCACGCTGATCCTATTGGGATGATTTATGCAGGGGATTGGGTGATGTTTCAAAATCTTTATTCTGCGCTCGTTGAAATGGCCTCTTCAAGCGCTGTAAGACCAGCTCTTGTGGAGAGGTGGACACAAAGTGCAAATGGGAAGCGCTGGGTGTTTTATCTTAGAAAAAACCTGCATTGGTCTGATGGATCTGTCATGACTACAGAACAAGTGATCCAGTCTTTAAAGCGTACGATGGGTGGTACGAAGCATACATCGTTTCGTTCATATGTGGAAACTATAAACCCATTACCCGAAGGCAAAATTGAGTTTATTTTAAAAAAAACACCAAAAAATTTTCTAGTGCTTTTAAGTTTTGTCGATACATCCATTTTACATCCCGATGCTTATAAAAATGAAAAATTCACTTGGGATGCTCCAAATAGCGGTGCTTTCAAATTAGTTTCTTATAAAGAAAATGAGATGGAATTAATAGCAAACCCGTATTACTGGGAAAAGGATCCCAATAGAATACAACATGCTTTGGTTGTTAAAACTAATGTTAGTAACGAGCAACAAAAGTTAGCTGAATTGCTAAATACGACATGGGATGCAAGCCCAGTCGATGCAGGTGTTGTTACTAGTATGGAAAAAATAAATGAACTTAAAAGTAAATATGATGTGTTTGTAGGCAATCCAGAATTTTTGTATTGCGCTTTTTTTTCATCTTAGATGCAGAGGCATATGAGAAAAAAAATGTTTCTGGTGATTTTGATTTGCAATTCCTATCAGCTGGGGCGTCTGAAAATGATCCGGATACTGTTTGGAGATTTTATAACTCTTATTTCGGAATGCCTGTTGCAAAGTTAGAGGATCTAGATAGAGCACAGTTAGAATCTGATGAGAACAAAAGAAATGAATTGTATCGTGAGTTTGAGCAAAGAGCAGTAACACAAGCTCTTTTTATCCCATTAAAATATGAATCTACTTACATTGTAACTAGTAAACGTGTTGTTCTCGATCCGCAGCTTGCTTCTGATTGGGGTTTGCAGCTCTTTAAGTTAAGGATGCGCTAGAGCTAAAACAACTGTTCAAAAAATGTCAATCTTTTGACTCCGTTGGGTTTTTAGCAGAAGTTCGTCAGTATTAAAAAAACTCATACTTAATTTTATTACTTTTTTTAAAACTCAATGAGGAAAAATTTATCCTCATCTGTTGGCATGGCCCTTGCTCATACCTATAAACGAGTAATAGTTTAGACAAAGCATCTTATTATGGCAGCAGAAGAAAAAACAGAAGAAGGAGCAACAGAAGCAGCAGCCCCTGCAGCAGGTGGAGGGGGTAAGCTTGCAATGATCATTTCTCTTGTTAACTTAGTTGCAACTTTAGGAGTGATAGGTGTCGTAATGATTTCGCACCAAAAAAATGCATCTAAGCCTACAGTAGAAGATATTGTAGCTGGGCAAGCTAAAGGTCATGGTGGAGATAAAGGTGGGCATGGTGGAGGAGGAGGACATGGTGAACCAGCTAAAGCAGAAGAAGCTATTACAGATTCTGGAAAAATTATTGCACTGGAGCCTTTTACAGTGAATCTTTCTACTTCTGTAGGGACCCATCCTCGATATGCACGTATGAATGTTTCAGTAGAGCTAGAGCAAGGAGTTCCAGACCAGGAGTTTAATGTGAAGTTACCCCGTATACGAGATACCATTATTAATTTAATTAATTCAAAGAAAGCAACAGAGATTAATACAGTAGATGGACGAGATCTATTAAAAGACGAAGTCAAAAAATCGCTGAATGGATTTATGGTTCAAAGTAAAGTGAGAGGTATTTATTTTACAAACTTTGCTATTAGTAACTAATTAGAGGAAATTATGAATCAAGTTTTAACTCAAGGCGAAGTCGATGCGCTGTTATCCGCAGTGAGTGATGGAAACGTTGATTTAGCTGCTTCTGGTGGGGCACAAGCCGGAGGTGCAGCTCAAGCTGTTGCGGGAGGAGGGGTTTCACAAGAAGAGGGAAAATCAGAAGTTTCTCCATATGATCTTACGAATCAAGATCGGGTTATTCGTGGCAGGATGCCCACTCTAGATATTATTTATGAAAGGTTTATCCGTCTTTTTCGTATTAGTTTATCCAACAGCCTTCGAAAAATGGCTACAATATCTATTATTTCTTCTGATCTTTTAAAATTTGGTGAGTTTGTGAATACGCTTCCTATCCCAAGTTGTATGAGTATCATGCGGTTTGAGGCGCTTCGTGGTCCTGCTCTTTTAGTTTTTGAAACCAAGCTTGTTTATGCATTATTAGATTCTTATTTTGGGGGTACAGATAGACCTTATACAAAGATTGAAGGAAAAGAATTTACTCACATTGAGCTGTCTATTATTAAGCGAGTGATGGATTTAGCGCTGATGGATTTAGAGGAAGCATGGACTCCTGTACATAAAACAAAAATTGGATTTATTAGAACAGAAGTCAATCCTCAATTTGTAGGAGTGGTTCCACCTAGTGATGTGATCATTTCTACTACTTTTGAAGTGGAATTAGAAAATGCAAGTGGGACCATTGCACTTATCATTCCTTATGCAACGATTGAGCCCATTAAACATAAATTGAATGCAGCTTTTCAAACTGAAACAGACAGCAAAGATAAAGTTTGGACTAAGACAATGAGTGAACATCTACAAAATGTGGAAACAGATGTCGTTGTCAATCTAGGTGAGACAAATATTACAGTAGGAGATCTCGTGAATCTCAGTACTGGTGACATTATTCCACTAACACAAGATGCAGATGGTGAGTTGAATGTGCTTTTAGAAGGGGTTCCAAAATTCCGTTGTTTTTATGGAGTTTCAAGGGGCAACCGTGCAATTCAAATTTCAAAGCCTGTAGCAGAATAGGAGAATAATTATGGTTGAACAAGCGACTCAAAAAATAAGTGATGAAGCAGCTCTTGCAACAGCCATGGATGCACCACCACCAGGGTTAGATCCCAATGCTGGAGTCCCACCAGCAAAGCCTGTAAATATGGCAGCAGAAGTACAAAAGGGTGGTGTAGATAAAACTCAGGTACAAACCCTTGATTTTATCTTAGACATCCCATTGAAAGTGACAGTGGAGCTCGGGCGTACTCGAATGATGATTCGAGACATCCTACAACTTGCACAAGGCTCTGTGATTGAACTTTCAAAGTTTGCAGGAGAGCCGCTAGAGATCTTAGTAAACGAAAAACTGGTGGCTCGTGGTGAGGTTGTGGTTGTTAATGAAAAATTTGGAATTCGCTTGACAGATATTATTTCCCCTGTGGAGCGTATTGAGCAACTGAAATAAGCATAGCAGGAAGCTACGGAGGATTTGTAGGATGCAAATCCGACAAAATATGATGTTAGTGCAGGAGGCACGTGTATGAAAAAACTATTTCAGTGGTTTTTAGTATTCCTAGTTTTTTTCTTTCCTTATTCAGCTTTTTCTTCAAAACAGTTAATAAAATTAAAAGAAATTAAAACTCAAAAACTAGCTAATGCTGTCGTGCTCGATTTGCATTTTGATCAACCTTTTTTAGCTCAAAACCTAAAACCTGTTTATGAGCGAAATTTTGTTCAATTTGTTCTCAATGGAATTAGTATGGACACTGCAAAAATGTTAGGTGTTTCCTATCCATCTCATTCTTTAAAAAAAATTTTTATATATCCTTATGCTCCTGGAGTCACTCGCCTAAGGCTAATTTTAGATAAGCCAGGCTCAGTTGCAAAGTCTCAAATTTCTTATCGAAACGAAAATACCAAATTAGTTCGGATTTATTTTCAGGATTCACTTGGCAGCCCAATGAGCAAATTATCGGGAGATTTGCGTCCTGTAAATCTGGAAAAGCGCAACGAAGAATCTCAAATACTCAAAGAAGTTTTAACACAAACTAAAGAAATTGATATTCACAATCCTCAGTCCATTAAAGATGCCTTAAGTGCAACAGAAAAATCTCCAAATCCGGAGCTTTTGCGGCCAGAGCATTCACGTGATGTGAATGCGACAGGGTCCAATGCACATGTACGTGATGTGAATGCGACAGGGTCCAATGCAAAAGCGACACAATACAGTGAAGTGCATGAGAAACCAGCAACTAAACCTGTATCCCCAACCCCAATCGGCACTAGTCTTAATCCAACAAAGCATTTTGTTCGGATGTCCATTGTATTATTAGGAGTGATTTCTTTGTTTTTAGTTGGGGTGTTTTTAGTACGACGTTATGTTTTGAAATTTCATAAATTACCATTTGGCAAAAAAGAACGCCTCATACAAGTGATAGCGACACATTATTTAGGGAATAAAAAAAGTATTTCCTTAGTAAAGGTAGCTAACGAGTACATGGTTGTAGGTGTCTCAAACGAGGGAATTAATCTTATTAGCAAATGTGGGGTTGATCTTAATGTAGAAAAATATTTAGAGGACAGGTTTTGGGGTGGAACTTTTGAAAAACATTTAGATTCTTTTACAAAGCCAGCTGCGCAAGATGCTCAACCTGAGATGATAAGTTCGATTAGCCGTTCTCCAGTAGCAGCGAATATGGTTGAAGGGAAAGAGAGATCTTCAGTTAAAACAATCATTAAAGAAAGGGTGATGAACTTAAAACCGTTGGTATAAAAATGAAAGATAGAGTTTTTAAATTTTTGATCATACTAAGTTTTTTTTTACCAACTTTTGTATATGCTCAGACACTCACTAGACAAAGCAATTCTGCTCCAGCATCTTTAAGTGTTCCCAGTATTTCTTTAGGATTAATCAACACATCAAAACCTGCTGAAGTTGCAAATGTAATAAAGATTTTTATTTTACTTACAGTTTTATCTTTAGCTCCTGCTATTTTAATTTTGATGACTTCCTTTACTCGTATTGTAGTTGTGCTTTCTTTTTTGCGACAAGCTATTGGTACTCAACAGATGCCACCGAACCAACTCATTATTGGCTTAGCTCTTTTTTTAACTTTTTTTGTTATGGCCCCTACTTTAAAAGGCATTCATACACAAGCCTTAGAGCCTTATATGGAAAATCGGCTTAATCAAAGTGATGCCTTGAGCCGTTCTGAAGCTTTTTTGAGGGGTTTTATGTTAAAGCAAACACGAGAAAAAGACATTGAAGTTATGATGGGGTTAGCAAAACTGAGTAAACCACAAAATGAAAGTGAGGTACCAACGTATATTTTGATTCCATCCTTTATATTAAGTGAACTCAAAACGGCATTTCAGATGGGATTTATGCTGTATTTGCCATTTTTAGTTTTAGATATGGTTGTAGCAAGTGTGTTGATGGCAATGGGAATGATGATGTTACCACCAGTTGTTATTTCACTCCCATTTAAAATTTTACTTTTCGTTTTAGTGGATGGTTGGCAACTTGTGGTTGGCTCTATAGTGAAATCTTTTGGATAGTTTTGTGTGTATTTGGAACATAAACAGGATGTTGGAGTGACAAAGTATTTGGAGTGACAAAGTATAATGAGGTAAACGGATGTCTGAAGAATTAATTTTGGCTTTAGGACAAGAAGCACTTCTGGTTTCTATTTTTTTAGCTGGTCCCTTGCTTTTAGTTGCAATGGTGGTTGGTATTGGGATTTCGCTTTTACAAGCTATCACTCAAATCAATGAAGCTACTTTGACTTTTATCCCAAAAATTGTAGCTATTGTTGCTGTGTTAGCAATTTCAGCGCCTTGGATGATTGAGAAAATCACACATTATACAACGGATCTCATTACGAGATTTCCAGAGCTCATTCGATGAATTTACTAAATTGGTCCTTATGGACAGAAATTCAAATTTTTACTTTTTTTTTTCTTTTTGTTCGTGTTACTAGCTTAGTTTTCTTTTTACCACTCCTAGGTGATCGTACTATTCCTGTGATTGTAAAAATCTTATTTGGTCTTGCTCTTGCATTTGTAACATTTCCAATTGCATGGAATCAAGGTGTTCGTGTGAATGTGGAAATCACACAATCCGTTCTAGGTACGCTTTGGGCTGTAGGTTCGGAGGTTTGTTTTGGTATGATGGTCGGGTTTGTAGCTCGTTGGATTTTTGATGCTGTACAATTTGCAGGTTATTTTGCAGGAACAAGTATTGGATTTTCAATTGCAACAGTATTTGATCCACATGCAGAAACCGAAACGATTTCACTTGCAGAGTTAAAATATGTTTTAGCAGCGCTTTTGTTTTTAGCGTTGGATGGGCACCATGTTTACATTACGAATATTGTCAAATCATTTGAACTAGCTCCATTAACTAAAGTTTCTTTTTTGAACCAGGGAGACACTATTGTTTCTTATCTTATTTTATTGACCTCACAAGTGATATTACTTGGAGTAAAGCTATGTATCCCTGTTATTGCTGTAATCTTTTTAGTGAATATAACTTTTTCATTAATAGCAAGAGTCGTTCCACAAGTAAATATATTAGCAGTAAGTTTTACTGCTAATATTGTTGCAGGTTTATTCATCGTTTTTGTGAGCTTACCTTCTTTCCACAGTCTTTTAGAAGGAACTTTTGATGTGTATGCGCCTGAGTTATTAAGATTTATGAAACTTTTTGGGAATTAAACTATGGCTGAGTACCAAGAAAGATCTTTTGAAGATCTAACAGAAGAGCCCACACAGTATCGGTTAGAAGAGCTTCGTTCTCAAGGTGTAGCTGCTCAAAGTCGTGATTTAAACAGTACAGTAGCTTTTGTTGGTGTCATTATTGTTTTGTTTTTTATTAGCAGTAAGTTTTTAGAGCAATTTACAATTCTTATTAAAGAGGTGTTTACAAAAGACCTTATTCAAACTACAGGCTTTCAAGACTGGCATGCTTATACGGATGTTGCATTACGTTGTGGAAAAGTATTTAGCCTTATCTTTGTTCCTATTGGAATTACTGCTTTTGTTTTAGCAGCATTGACTTCTATTGCTCAGGTAGGGTTTATGTTTACTACACAAGCTATAGAACCAGATTTAGATCGTATTAATCCAGTGTCTGGTTTTTTTCGAGTTTTTTCATTTCGAGGTCTCTTTGAAGGATTAAAAGCAATTTTGAAATTTCTATTTATTGCAGCTGCAGTTTATGTTGTGCTGAAGTCACAATTTTTTGCTTTTCCAAGTCTTATACATGTTAGCTTTGAACAGATTTTACCGTATCTAGCCACTACAACTTTAAAGCTTTTAGCAATTACGATTTTGTTTCTATTCATTATGGCTGGGTTGGATTATTTCATGCAGTGGAGACAATATCGTCAGAAAGCCCGAATGACAAAACAAGAAGCAAAACAAGAATTAAAAGAGCGCGAAGGTGATCCGCAAATCAAAGCTCGTATTCGATCTATACAAAGAGATCTTGCACGTAAGAGGATGATGAAAGCCGTGCCAAAAGCAGATGTTATAGTTACAAACCCAAATCATATTGCAGTGGCGTTAGTATATAGTCCAGAAGAGCATACTGCACCTAAGCTAATTGCAAAAGGTGCCGACTATTTAGCTGAAAAGATTAAAAAAATCGCTACTGAGCATGGAATTCCTATTGTTGAGAATAAGCCTTTGGCCCGAAGTTTGTATAAACATGTAAAGGTAGGACAGCTGATACCGCGCTCATTGTACCAAGCTGTAGCAGAAATTTTAGCATATGTGTATAAATTGAAAGGTAAGAAATTTTTAAAGAAAACAGATGAAAAGAGTACAGAACAAAGGTTGTGATTTAACAAAACATTAATTGCTCTAGCAAACTGATTTGCTCGAAGCGTTAAGCATTGAGGATAAAAGGACTTATCCATGGCAGAAGAAACAGCAGCGGTAGACTCAAGAAGTGGTCCTAAGGGTACCATCAATAGCAAGTCTCGGCCTCCAGGACAATTTTCAGCGCTATTATCACAACTTACTCACAATACAGACCTGGCTGTTGCGGTTGGACTCATCGTAATTTTAATCGTCATGGTTTTGCCGCTACCCCGATTCATCATGGACGTTCTGCTTTCTTTTTCCATTGCTTTAAGTTTTGTACTTTTACTGACATCTGTTTATACACAAAAACCCCTTGAGTTTAGTGTATTCCCAAGCTTACTCCTCATTACCACGCTATTTCGGCTTAGCCTTGCTGTGGCAAGCACACGACTTATCCTTTTAAACGGGTCTGAGTTAGGCATCGATGCTGCGGGTCAAGTTATTAAAAGTTTTGGAGAATTTGTTATTGGTGGAAATTATGCAGTGGGAATAGTTGTGTTCGTCATTTTAGTAATTATTAACTTCATAGTGATTACTAAAGGTGCTGGGCGTGTAGCTGAAGTGGCAGCTCGGTTTACGTTAGATGCAATGCCAGGAAAACAAATGAGCATTGATGCGGATCTCAATGCAGGAATTATTAATGAAGAAGAAGCAAGGCGCAGGCGTTCAGAAATAGCCCGTGAAGCAGATTTTTATGGAGCAATGGATGGTGCTAGCAAGTTTGTTCGAGGAGATGCAATTGCTGGAATTCTCATTGTTTTTGTAAACATTGTAGGTGGAATTATTATTGGGACCCTCCAAAGAGGTATGTCACTTTCTGAGTCCGCCAGTGTGTACACGCTTTTGACGGTCGGTGACGGTTTAGTGACACAAATTCCTGCTCTCATTGTGTCTACTGCTGCAGGTGTGTTAGTCACGCGCTCTGCGTCAGGACAGAATCTAGGCAAAGAATTCACATCACAACTTTTTATGCATCCTAAATCTCTAGGGATTGCTGCATGCATTATGCTGGTCATGGCAATTATTCCAGGACTTCCTGGAGTGCCTTTTATGTTACTTGCTTGTGGTGCTGGTGGAATTACGTACTATTTAGTGCAAAAAGAAAAACAAGAAAAAAACGTAGTAAAAAGAAAAGAAGAAGTAAATAAATTAAAAGCACCAAAAGAAAAATTAGAGAATCTTTTACCCATAGACCCTTTAGAGTTGGAAGTAGGCTATGGACTAATTTCTATTGTAGATGCAGATCAGAATGGTGAGCTTTTAGAACGTATCACCCATATTCGAAAACAATTTGCTTTAGATCTAGGGATTATTATTCCACCACTGAGGATTCGAGATAATTTACAATTAAAGCCAGGTGAATATACAACGTATCTAAAGGGGGTAGAAATTGGAAGAGGTGAGCTCATGGTTGATCACCTTCTTGCAATGGACCCTGGTAATGTTACTGAAAAAATTGCTGGTATTCCAACTGTCGAGCCAGCGTTTGGTTTAGCAGCTCTTTGGATTACTCAAAAACAAAAAGAGCAAGCACAGTACTTAGGATATACCGCTGTTGATTTATCTACGGTGATTGCTACGCACCTTACCGAGCTCATTCGCAAACACTCCCATGAGTTATTGGGAAGGCAAGAGCTTCAAAATCTACTAGATGTGGTTAAACAAAACCATCCGAAGGTTGTTGAAGAGCTTATCCCAAATCTATTACCTGTAAGCATAGTATTAAAAGTTTGTCAGAATCTATTAAGAGAAGGAGTAAGCATTCGAGACCTGCGTACTGTATTAGAGCGTTTAGCAGACCATGCTTCACAGAGTAAAGATGCCACTGTCTTAACAGAGTATGCAAGAGCTGCTCTAGGTAGGGCTATTACGAAAAAACTTTTAAATCCTGAAGGTGAGTTGCCTTTAATTACGTTAGAGCGCGGGGTAGAAGAACAAATTGCTCAATCCATTATTCAAACAGATCAAGGCTCTCAACTGACATTAGATCCTACTTTTGTACAAAAACTAATTCGTGAACTCAATGACCAAGCAGAAAGAATGATCATGTTAAATTCACAGGCAGTAGTTTTGGTTTCCCCAATTATCCGCGCACATTTAAGGCAAGTTTTGGAAAAATTTATTCCCCATTTAGTGGTGCTTTCTCATAATGAGATTGCACCAAATATACCGATTAAGTCTTTTGCCACAGTAAGGGTGTAAATGTGAGGGTGTAAGATATGCAAGTAAAAAAATTTGAAGCATCGACGATTGCAGAGGCATTAAAGTTAGTGAAAGGTGAATTAGGTCCTGAAGCTATTATCTTGTCTACGAAGAATCATCGTAAAGGATTTGGTCTCCTTTCAAAAGCCTCAGTTGAAGTCACTGCTGCAATTTCAGAGAAAGCGTTAGTGAAAAAACAATTTACTGAAAAAATGGTGCCTTCTCAAACAAAAGATCAAATCCAACAACTGCCTGCTTCAAAACAAGTAGAAATTTACAATAATTTTGCAGATCAATATTTAGAACGACACCGCAGAAAAAAAGGTGTTCTTTTACCGCCATCACAAATGTTTACTCCCTCTGCTTCACCAGAGGCTATGTATTCTCCGGCAAATCCTCCGGCAGAGAATTTACAAGCAACAAAATTCAAACAACAAAGAACATCAAAAGAAACAATAAAAGCTCAAGGTCCACAGCGCTACATTGATATCTTGGATGATCAGTCTAAATCTGCCTCACCAACATCTGTTGGGTACAATCGATCTGGCAAGGTTCCTCAAAGCATTGTAAATCCTCTGGTAAGTTCTGAAAATAAAGTTGAACGACCACTTGAGCGCTTGGTGATGGGCAATGACGCGAGTATTCGCAATGCGCCTATGACAAATTCTTTTTCTGACCTACAGGAAGAAATGGAAAGGCTAAAGCAAATGGTGATTGAGCTAAAGGAAGAGCATCAAGCAGTATCCGATTCACGTATTCCGGATGTTTCTTCAGAAGCATTACAGGTGGAGTTTCAAAATTTACTAAGGAATGGGGTTGATAAGCGGAATGCTGTAACGCTTATTAAACAAGTAAGTTTTAATTTAACCCGAGATGAGCTCAAAAGCTCTGAACGCATTGTGGATGCTTTAGCACTTGAAATGATGAGTGATATTAAATTAGAAGATCTATTAGATTTTAAAAATAACAAATCTCAACGTGTTTTTGCTTTAGTGGGCCCAACTGGTGTTGGAAAAACAACCACCATTGCAAAAATTGCAAGTCAAGCATTGTTACAGCATAATTTGAAGGTTGGTCTTATTAATGTGGATTCCTTTAAGGTCTCTGCACAAGATCAGTTAGCAACTTATGCGAAAATTTTAAATGTACCATTTCGGCATGCTACGAATGCAGTAGAAGTCGATCGTGCAATTACAGAGTTTAAGTATTTGGATCTTGTCCTGATTGATACGAATGGCTGTAGTCAGAAAGATACAGATAGCTTAACTGAACTTCGAAATCTTCTTGCATCCCATTCTTCTATCCAACCTTTTCTTGCTTTAACAGCTACAACAAGGGATCAGGAGCTGTATGACATTTTAACAAGATTCAAACTTTTTAAAGCTTGTGGAATTGTATTTAGCAAGCTCGACGAAAGCACAACATTTGGCTGTATTTATAACGTTGCTGTAAAAACTGCGTTGCCGCTTGCTTATTTTACAACTGGACAGCGGGTACCAGAAGACATTGAAACAGCAACAAGAGAAAGAGTGGCTTCTTTGGTTTTAGATATTTAATAAAGTGGGGTGAATTATGGATCAAGCAGGAACTTTAAGAAAACTCATGCATAGTCGTGTAGCTTTACGTCCTACAAATATGAAACCTGTACGAGTGATTTCTGTTACGAGTGGAAAAGGTGGGGTAGGCAAAACCAATGTTGTTGCAAACTTAGCATTACTTTTACAAAAGACAGGTCATAAAGTGCTCGTTTTAGATGGAGATTTTGGGCTTGCAAATCTTAACATTGTTATGGGTCTTGAGGCAAAACATACTATTTTTGATGTCCTAACTTGTAAAAAAGACATCCACGATGTGATTTTAAATGGCCCTTACGGTGTAAAGGTCATTCCAGCTAGTTCTGGGATTTTTCAAATGACCCAACTTTCTTTTGCAGAGCGAACAACTCTTATGGAAAGATTGGAAAGTTCTTCGTTCTCATTTGATATTTTATTGATCGATACTGGAGCAGGGATTAATTCTGATGTGGCTTATTTAAATGCAGCAGCAACTGAAGTGTTGGTGGTTGTTACTCCAGAGCCTACTAGCATTGCAGATGCCTATGCAGTAATGAAGGTGATGAGCCAAGAACATGGTGTGAAGCGTTTTAAGCTTTTAGTGAACTTTGTAGGTTCTTCACGTGAGGCTTTGGGCGTTTACAACAATCTTCTTACAGTGTCTGATCGGTTTTTAAACATTCAAATTGAATACCTCGGATATGTTTTAAAAGATTCCAACATGGGTCAAGCTGTTTTAGCGAGAAAAGTGTTGTGTGAGGGATGGCCCGACAGTCCTGCTGTTTTGAGTTTGAAAGAAGTAGTAAAGACGTTGCTGGCACTTCCAGCAAAAACTGAAATTACAGGGAATATCCAGTTTTTTTGGAAATCCTTGTTAAACCAAGATGAGGTTGGCATATGAGTAATGGAATACAAAAATATAAGCACGAACAGGAATTAATAGAAGATCTCGTAGAAGTACCACGATATGAAAAAATAATGTTAATTAAGGATGGTTATGAGGATGAAGTCATGCTTTCTCAAGAAGCTGTGGAACTTGAACGGGAGTCAAAACAAGTACTCACTAACAGCATGCTTGAAGAAAGCCCAGAGGATTTGCAGTCGGAGTATGACCATCATGGTCATGCGGCGGAAAGTAATGCAAATCTGACACAATACGAAGACGATGTCATTGTAGAGAAGGTATTAAATGCTCCTTCTTTAGAGTCCTTACCAAATGCCTTATCTAAAATGGAATCTAAACCGGAGTATGTACGTGATGTAAATGCAACAAAAAATAATGAAGTAAAACAACCTAAAGAAAAATTAGGCACTCGTGAAGAAATTATTCGAGAATATGCACCTCTTATTAAGTATATTGCTCAGAAAATTGCAGCAAGACTTCCTGCGAATATAGAACTTGATGATCTCATTAGTTCGGGTGTTATAGGCTTGATGGATGCAATCGAAAAATATGATCCCACACGTGACAATAAATTTAAAACTTATGCTGAGTTTAGAATCCGTGGAGCAATTTTAGATGAACTCCGCTCCCAAGACTGGGTGCCCCGCTCTGTAAGAGAAAAAGCGAAGCTATTAGAGCGAGTGTACGTTAAATTAGAAAGTGAAATTGGCAGACCTGCTACGGATGAAGAGGTCTGTGCAGAACTTAAAATCACACAAGAGGAATATCATGAGCTTTTAAACCAAGTGCGTTCTATTTCGCTTTTAAGTTATGATGATTTAAATAGCTTATCTAAAGGTGACAGAAGGACAGCTTTAGGACTTTCAGAAACAGGTAAAGCACATACGCCCTTCTCAGAAGTAAATTTAGCGCATATTAAAAATATTATTTCCCAATCCATTCATGACTTACCCGAAAAGCAAAGGCTTGTTTTGTCTTTGTATTACTATGAAGACATGAATCTTAAAGAAATTGGAAAGGTTTTAGACGTTACGGAGTCACGGGTGTCGCAGCTACATACACAAGCAGTTTTAAGATTAAGAGCAAAGTTAAAACATAATTTTGATGAGTTTTTATTACTTTTTTCTTAAACGGAAAAATTTGTATTGGAGGCGTAACTTCTATGCGGAGTGATTTTCTGGCTATTGCAGGTGATTTAACTTTTGAGAGAAAGAAAATTTTAGAACTTGCCAGAAAACTTGAAAAGGATGTGTGTGGGAAAAATAAAACAATTAATACCGATCTTTTTTTTGACACTCAAGAAAGGTTTGATGAACTTTTTAGAAGTCTTGAGCGTTTAGGTGCACTTACAAAAACTTTAGTTCATGAAATGAATTATGAAAGAATGGTAGACTGTACAGAGTTCTTACAAGAAACCTTAACATGGATTCCTCAAAAAGCGTCTGAGCTTTTAAAAAGTGTTGATATTGAATGGAAAAAGTCTGAATTTAAAATTGAAAGAGAAATATTAAATCAATTTAAACCTGTTTTTTTTGAAATGTTAGAAGTATTTTTAGAGTATTGTATTGAGTCTGAAAAAGAACGTTTTGCTCGAAAGAAAAAAGCTCAGGCTTCTTTACAAATAGATCTTGTCCCTACGGAAGATGGTTATCGTTTAACCGTTCTTTGTGACGGCAATGGAGTGATTCCACCCTTCGCTGACATTCATGGTGCTAAGCTTGCCCAAACTCATATTCGAGCAAGCTTTGAGGGAAAGCCAGGTCGGTTTTCTGCGTGGGTGTTTTCAATTCCAGAAAGTCTTGTTTCTTTTCGTGTAGTACCTGTTCAAATAGATGGAAAACGCTTTTGTATACCAGCGTGGCTTTTAGTAAATAAAGGTGTTGTTCATGAAAAAACTTCTCGGCCTCGTGCTTCACAAATCTACCAATTAACAGAATCTCTGGAACGGTCACTGATTCCATCAGATCCACCTTCTGGACATTGGTTGATTGAAATTAAAACAGGAATTCAAAGCGCTGTTTTCTTAGTAGATGAAATTTATGAAATTGATGAAGTTTTTATGCGACCTTTAAGTCCACCGCTAGATGCTCAGAAACGATTTTTAGGTGTGGTGTTGACAGAAAAAAATCCAAATGAACTTAGTTTTGTTTTAAATCCAGCTTATTTAGTATATGGCTCGATACAAAACAATGAAGGCATTCAAAATAATCCAGTGTCTAAGTTAGAAAATCCACGTACTACGAAAGTTTCAGGAGATATAAAGCATGTCTTCTAGCTTAAAAAGAAAGCTTGCATTTGTTTTAGGGATTACAATATGTGCTGGAATTTTTTCGTCCACATATGTACTCATTAAGTTTAATAGCTATAAAAATAAAACAACCCAGCTTTTAACTGGAGAAAAAAAATCTATTTTAACAGGTCAAATGCTAGAAGCTAAGATCCAAGCAGCACAGGAACTGGTCAGTGCTTCAGTGGCTACTCAAGAAGCAAATGATGCTTTTAGAGAAAAAATTGAAACGATTGCACAAGAAATAAAACAATTTTCTAAAGAGCACTCCGATTCTATTTTAGAGGATGCACAACGCACGGCTAATTTGCTATTACAGAAAAAAAAATTTGATAGCAACAAGTCTGAAACAGTAGAAGATCTTTTTGTCCAATACCGTAATATGAAGACGTTTACTTTTAATTTGTACCGCACTGCTTGGAGTAATAAGTGGATGAGTGTAGCAAAAACTGTAGGTTTAATTGTGAATGACCTCGACAATCTACCCTATAATTCTGCTGAAAAAGCAGCTGCTAGTATTTATCCAAAGCTAAGCCAAATCTCTGCTGTAGTTGCATCCTCTGGTTTACCACAAGCTACAAAAGTTTTTGTACTGGGGCAGCTCAGCCATTTAAAGTCTCAAATTGCTCACTTCAGTGAGTTTACTGAAAAAGCACACAAGACTAAAGCAGAAAGGCAAGAGCAGCTGCAGCTTTTAAGCTCTTTAGTAAGACGTTATAATGAAAATCAAACAAAAAATATTGGCCAATTTACAAGTGTTGTACAATCTGAATATGTAAAAGGGATTATTGCGTTTTTGATATTCATCCTTTTTTCTATTTGCTGGTACTTTTTTGTTTCTAAGAGTTTCATCAATTATTTATTAAAAATAGCAGGCCATGTGAGTCAACAGTTAAACCATTGGGTTAGTTCTTCAAGCAACATTTTAGTGCAGCATTTTCACATGCCTGAGAAACTAGATAATGAATTTAAAGAAATGTATTTGGCATTAGATGTAGCCATTCGCAAAATCAATACATTTCGCAAAGAAGATGTGCTTGTAAAACGATTACTCAATGTCCCTTTTGTGCTTATGAATAAGCAAAAGCAAGCCATTTACTGGAATTCATCTCTTAGCCAATTAGGAAAAATTCGCACAGTTGAGGAGTTGGGTCTTGTTCTCTATACAGGGATTTTAAAATTCACAGATGCTAAAGGAAATTCCATTGATCCAATTGAGAAGTGTTTCAATGCGAATCAGGAAATAATGGAACTTGCTCTTTTAAAGGTTACAATTGGGCCTAGTAGCGCGAGCGCTTCTCAAGATAAAGTAGCTGTACAAGTAATCTGTACACCAGTTTTAGGTCCTGACCAGCAAGCAGAGTATGTGATGACACACATTCGAGACTTAAGAGAAGAAAATAGAAGGGCTGAGGCAGAATTAGAGCGTCAGTTAGTGTGTGTTCGCCAAGCTGCTTTTGATATGAAGTGTAACCAAACCCCACAAGATCCTCCAGAATGGGTAAGACAGCCCGTACAAGAATGCATTCATTTACTAAAAAACCTAGCTCTTGAAGGACAAACAGAAAAAGCAGTCCTTTTAGGGCAAATGCAAACTATTTGGGAAAGAATTGGACGAGAAGCAAATATCAAACATGCAATCCACAAGCGCATGGAGCAAGTTCGGGATGAAGTCACAGAAATCAGGCAGCAGCTCAATTATCTACGAAATTTTGCTGATACTATTGTAGTTCGTATTGTCCAAATTGAAAAACAAAATCAAGTTTTAAATCAAGAGTATCAAGAAATAAAAAAAAGAGGAGCTTTGTTGTTAGATGATTTTAAAAAGAATCAAGTTTTAATTGGTGCATGTCTCGATTATTTAAAGCAAGCAGAAGCATTGGTTGCTCAAGTAAAATCCCAAGAAGCCAGAGTGCAAAATGTTTTCGAGAGCGCATCTATTTTAAACGCGAACAATAGTATTTTAGGTTCTAAGGGTGAACTTTCACACATGGATATTATGAGCATTACCGATAATATTAGCCAGATTTTAAACCAATTTGAAAAAGCCACACAACTGATTCATGACTCCATCGGTGATGTAGAAAGTGGCTTAAACACGTTAACATTAAAATTAGGTGAAGATTTAAATACTTGTTTAAAACTAGCTTCTGATGATCAAGCTATTTTATCTACCGTTAAAAATACAGAAAATATTTTAAACCAATCCACACAAGATTTGAGGCGACTTACAAAAGATATTGCTTCATTAAAATTGTCAGCATATCGAGCGAATATGCACTTTCAAGGTGTAGAGCATAAGGCTCAACATTTAGTTCAAATTGGTCAAACAAGTATTGAACTCCAAACACAGCTTGAAGAAGGTTTTAAAAGTGTTTTAACTAAATCTCAAATGCCAATCTCAACATAATGCGGCGATCTTGTTTTTCTCCAGAGGTTATTGCAAGCTCTTCGCCGTAAGTTAGTATATCCAATTTTAAAACTGGAAATTCAAAGCCAAAGCCTCCCCCGGGGTATCCTTGATTTAGTCCTAAACGTAAAAAGAGGTATTTTGACAATTGAGACTCCCAACCTGTATGAATTTTTTTTGGAAAAGAACTTTTTTTAATCTTTGTTCCAATTTCTTGAATTTCAAATGCCCACACATTGGATTTTAGTTTTCTAGTATCTCGAAAATCAAATCTAAATCCAAAATTATAGTAACGGTCATTTGGTGGAGGGAAACTTGAGAGTCCTGAAATCAATCTTAAAGGGATAAGGTCGTAGTCGCTTGCTAAAAAATTGTTAGCAGAAACACCTACAGATACACGGACCCATGTTGGCTCCCAAGGGATTTTATAAAATAGCCCAAAATCCCCGTCTAATCCTACGCCTTGCTTTCCATAGCCTTTTAAACCCAGTTTTTTCATGCCAGATAATATTTCACTAGATCTAATGTGTTCGTCTATACCTGTGCGATAAATCAGGTGAAGGTTTAACCCTAGAAGCAAATATTTAGGTATGATTGGATATGCAAATCCAAAATTAGGTCCAAAGTCATTAATAAATTGTGCTGAAATATTAGTAGTGTGCCGAATGGTAAGATTTGTTTTAGAGCTAAAAAGCAGTCCCGCTGCAATGCTCAAGTCTTCAGACTGACTGGGACTATAGTAAGCAGTTAAAGCATCTACCCGATAGTGCATATTTTTTCCAATGAGTTTAGTGACATCATTTAAAAAACCAGTTCCTGAAGCACTATTGAGTTTTAAAAAAGAAGATGCGTTTGTAATGAGATTGAGATTTGCCTCTGTGTTTAAATCTAAAATACTAAATTTTGAAATTTCAGTCGAGGCATGTCGTGCAGGATTGCCAAACAAGGCTTCGCTATAATTTCCTGTTGTAACCCAAGTGCCTCCCATAGCTAAGCCACGAGCTCCTCTATAAATTTTTATAGTTTCTTCAAGAGCATGTCCTAAGTGAATATTAGTAAAGAAAAATAAAGTAATGAGGGATATTTTTTTCATTAAACTTTTTATGGCATCATGAGTTTGTATATATTACATCTCGCTTGCGGTCGGTTGGTTGGAAGGTTTATTTCTAGAGCATTCAAAAGATGGATAAGTTCTGTGGCACTTGTTTCCCTCATGCTCACAAGAGATCTATTGATGTAGGTTGTATATTCGCCAATGCTATCTTCAGACATGCCACCACTAGTGTTAGTCGGGCACCCTGATGTGCAGTCTCCAATAAACTCACACGCTTGATCCGCTATTGAAGTTTTTTTAAGCCCTCCTGAACTACTTACTCTATCTTGATCTGCCAAGACACTGGCTGCTTGAACGAGATAGCCCAATGACAAATGGAAGTCTCTTCTTGCTTTTTCTTGGATTGTAACTAAGACCTCAATAGCGCTAGCAGCTGCTGCTAACTGAGAGGAATTAATGGGAGCCATTTTTCCTGCAAGCTGTCCAATCACACTTAAGTCAGGACTATTGCTCTTATATTTTGTAATTGTAGAAGCAATGTTTTTAGCTGAGCCTCCTGCAATACACATATAAGCCCAACCCAAGGCTTCTTTTTCATCATCTGTAGGATTTTTATTAGATAAAAAATGATCCCGAGCTCCTTTGCAGTCCTCGTTGTCGGCATCTGCAAGCCCTGCTGAATAGTCCTGTTGTGGATTGGTAGGATTATCCAACCAGCCCCAAAAATTACAGCCTGATAGTAAAAGACAAAATAAAAACCCAATCCTGTTTACCCTCATGTTCTGAAGTCTAACGAAAATTATTTAAGAAAGGAAACGCTTTCATTATTGGGGATTAGACCAATGGTTAGTTTAACCGAGATATTGCATTTAAGTTCTACTGCGACAACCAATCTGCGGCGCTATTGCAGCGTACTCGAAGATTTTTAAGCTCAACATATCGCCCTGGATATGCCTCGCTTAAAAACTTCTGTGCTCGCT
>Ga0213870_1000364_pt1 | contig 22333 bp, 20 predicted proteins | sample WICALVC2017_Meta_FD_160119 | JGI IMG/M metagenome (GOLD analysis project Ga0213870, IMG submission 160119) | Freshwater microbial communities from subterranean cave lake in Wind Cave National Park, South Dakota, United States - WICALVC2017 | ecosystem: Environmental > Aquatic > Deep subsurface >... | reverse complement strand
AAGCAATCGAGATTGATCAAAAAGATCCTTTCGTATGCGAATGGTTGTTCGTACGGTGTTAATCATAACAGTTTCATAATAGCATCTTGTCATCCAGATGTCAAATGGAAAAATAGAGAAAGTTTTTTGTTTTGATAAAGATTTTAAAAAATACACAAAAGCAAAACTGCTAGAATAATAAGAAAATTTGACAACAGCCTTATAGTATGGTATAAAGTAAACCTATGGCATTGCAACACAGCGAACGCGAATTAGGACAACTGGGAGATCATGATCTTGCTAGGATTATTTCTGGCGCACATGAAGCGTTTAAGAAAAGACATCCAGATTTAAGCGATATTCCTTTGCCACCTGCTGTAACTCCAGTTGCAACTAGAACTGTTGCACAGACTCCAGAAGCTCAAGTTGAAATAAAAAGATTTTCTCAAGATCAACTTATTTTACCAGAAACCCAAATCCCTCAGGAAGTTTCAGATATATTACAAAGAGCAGAAAGAGCAGGGCTCACATTAGAACCATATAACCTCTCAAATGTTGTTTTAGATGAAAATTCAGAAGTCGAAGGATGGAATTCAAAGCCAGAAAGCTGGTATTGGGAGAATATAAAGAAAGGTAATATTAGTCAGGATGCTCCTAAGCTTTCAGATTCTTGGGTTTTGATTGACCCAATAACAAGGCCAGACTACAATCGTGGTAGACAGCTTCATGAAAACGATCATTTAGGACCTCTTTTAGCAAAACTAAGAAAAGACAAAAGGATTGGAAATATCAGGGGTGTTCCCGAAATATCAAGATTTGGAATATCCCATGATGAATTAAAGCAAGTTGTTCTTCCTGAGATCGCAGAACTTTTAGGAGTAGAAGCATCTGCAGTAAGGCTTCCAAAAGCAATAGAATTTAATCTAATAGGCAACATGAAACATCCAGAATGGGGAAAAGCAAATACTTGGGAATGGTTTGAAGATAAATTCGGGGACGGCCACCGTCTGGTTGGCGGTTACCCTGGCCGTGGTGGTTTGGCGCGCGTCAGCTACAATTGGTCTGACAATCGCCATGACCGCATTACGTTTCGTCCTCTGGTAGTCGTCTCTCCAAAAGCTTGATTTCTTGGAAATTTTATTTTTGGTTAAGTCCCTTGGAATTTAGTCCTTGAAGTAACTACTCACAGTCCTGACACAATATTCTTCGAGCGATCCTGAGCTTGCCGAAGGAGAATCGAGAAGTTTTCAATAAGGAGTTCTCGACGGAGTTTACCCTGAGCTTGCTCGCCTCGCTGCACGCCTCGCGGCGAAGCGGGTGAAGCGGGCGACGCGGGCGAAGCGGGCCGAAGGGCTCGAACAATAACATTTATGTCAGAAGAGTGAGTAGTTACATAAGGAATAGGAATTAGAATCTTAGGATGGCGGTATGATAAAATAGTATTTATGTACGAGATTATACCTGGGATTTTAGAAAAAGAGTGGGTAGAAATTGAAAAAAAGATAAATCTTGCAAAACAATTTAGCAAGAATATTCATGTAGACGTTATTGACGGCAAGTTTGCTCCAAATACTACGTTTCTTGATCCGAAACCTTTTGCTAAATACTCAAATCCTTCGACAGGCTCAGGATTGTTTTTTGAAGTTCATTTAATGGTTGAGGAGCCAATCAATTATCTTAAGCCCTTTGCAGACGCTGGTTTTAAAAGGTTCTTGGGTCATATTGAAAAAATGTCTGATCAGATAGAATTTGTTGCCCAAGGGCAGTTGTTGGGAGAAGTTGGTTTGGCAATTGATGGTCAAACAAATCTTTCAGCAGTCAAAGTTCCATATGAAGATTTGGATACTATTCTTATTATGGCAATAAAGGCCGGAGAGTCGGGACAGATGTTTAGTCCTGAGTATTTAAAGAAGGTAGAGATCCTTCGCAAAGCTCAGGATGACACTAGGGCTGACATGAGAATAGAGATTGATGGAGGAATAAATGATAAAACAATTATTCAAGCAAAAAATGCTGGCGCTACTCGTTTTATAGCAAACAGTTTTATTTTCAACTCTCAAAACCCTCAAGCCCAATATCAACTTTTACAAAACCAGGTTTTAAAATAAAATAATTTACAACTATCGATTTTGGGAAGGAGAAGGGGATGGGATTGGATTACAATTAACAGAATTTTCTGTTCCTATTATAAAATACTCGATTCTTCCAAGGCAGGTTTTTTCCATCACATTTGAAGGCTTAATAGGTTTTTCATCGGGTTTTCCTGCCAAGAGGTTACTCATAATCTTATTCCAAATGGGCGCTGCTCCGGTAATGCCTGATGCTAATGTCTGGCTCATTGGGCTATTGTCATTGTTTCCTACCCACACAGCAACAACATAGTTTTTCGTATAACCAATTGTCCAATTGTCTCTTTTGTTATCAGAGGTCCCTGTTTTAACTGAGACAGTGTGATTAGGAATATTAAGTAAAGAATTGATGCCATAAGCTAGGGATCTTGCGTTATTGTCAGAAAGAATATTAGAAATGATAAACGCAATTCCTTCATCAACAACTTTTCTTCCAACTAGTAATGGATTTTTTTGTTTTTGTTCTAAAATATTGCCTTCCTGATCAGATACTTTTAGAATTGGATTAAGATCTACCCGTATCCCGTTATTCGCCAAAACACCATAAATGGTTGCCATATCAAACATAGTAACATCAGCGCCGCCTAAAGTTATTGACAAACCGTATTCGCTTGGATCATTCCACGTTGTTATTCCGATTTGTTTGCCAAGACTAACCATTGTAGGAATGCCAATCTGATTAAGCGTTTTTACTGCGGGAATGTTTAACGAGTTTGCTAATGCTAGCCTTAAGGGTAGTTTGCCGTAAAATCTATTGTCGTAATTTACCGGAGAATAGGATGGCAATCCAGGAAATGTGTAGGTAATGGGAGAATCATCAAGGATAGTTGCAGCAGTGAATCCTCTGGCTAATGCGGCGCTGTAGGTCACGACTTTTATCGAAGATCCCGGCTGGCGTAAAGAGAGAGAAACGTTGACATTCCCAGCGTTTGGATCATAAAAATCTTTACTTCCAACCATTGCCAAGATATCTCCGTTTGAAGGGTTGGTAATTAAAGACGCGCCGTTTGTTAGGTTAAGATAGGCATTGTTGTTGACTTCATCCGTTACGATTTTTTGCGCAGTCTCTTGAAGTTTTACATCAAGACTGGTTATTACATTAAGCCCTTTTTTTTCAACATATGGAAGACCATATTTCTTAACCAAAAGACCTTTTACATACATGACAAAATGAGGAGCCTCTATAGAGGTGGTTGGCAGTTGAAAAATAAGCTTTTCTTTTTCTGCCTTCTTCATTTCTTCCTTAGTTATGTAATTTAACTGTTCCATTTTTGTTAGCACTTCTTTTTGTCTTTTCTTCCAAAGATTTGGACTTTCCCCATAAGGAGAATATAGAGAGGGTGCTCTTGGGAGCCCTGCCAAAAACGTCATCTCTGCTAGAGAGAGAGCTTTAACATTTTTACCAAAATAGATTTCGGATGCTGCTTCAATTCCCCATGCAGTCCCGCCATAAGGAACTTGATTGAAGTACATCTCCAAAATTTGGCTTTTACTGTATATGCGCTCTGCCCAAAACGCAAGGATAATCTCTTTGATTTTGCGTTTGATGCTAATCTCCGGGGTCAACAGCGTTGACTTAATAAGCTGTTGGGTAATTGTAGATCCACCCTGGAGCGGTTTTCCTGATACGTTTGCAATTATCGCTCTTGCAATTGCCGATACATCAAATCCGGAATTGTTATAAAAGTTTTTGTCTTCAATAGCAATGGTAGCGTTTTGGAGTTGTTTTGGGATAGAGGACAGAGGGACAAGAGTCCTATTCTGGTTTGCATATATTTGATAAAGGAGAACGCCATTTCTGTCATATATCTTTGTGGTAAGAGGCGCTTGTTTAAGGCTTAAGGTTTTAGGGCTGGGCAATTCCTGTAGAAAAATAATAAAAAGAAGGGGAGTAAAAATAAAAATTAGAGAAGAAAAGCAGCCTATAACAAAGTACTTAAGTTTTTGAGTAAATGGAAATGGGAAAATTTTGATTGGTTTTGCTTTTTTACTAGCCCTCTTTTTTTTCCGCAACATTTGTTTTTTTAAGTATTTAAAAAATCTCGAAATCAAGGCAAAGCTACGCATTACTAGTTCTCCAATGTCAATTACGATTTGCATAATGTAATATGAAGTATTTTTGTGGGCAGACATTGTGCTTGGATTATACTATGGGCGTTATATTTTTGAAAAGAGGAGAAATTTGCCTATGGAGTTGGGGTAGGACTTGGGCGCGGGCAACTTACGCAATAAGAATCGCCGGTTGGGTCGGTTACAATTAACTCATCTTTCTCCTCCACATTTTCTGTTTGGCCTGGTTTTGCCAAGTCGTTAGTTGTTTTATCTATAAACACCTTTCGTTTTCCTTCCTCAAATCTTGTTGGTTCGGTACCCTTAATGAAATACTCAAATCTAGTTTCGCATCCATCATTTGACTGAGAAGGCAAAAGACCCGAAAGATTACAAATTCTTTTTTGGATAACGCTACTTGGCCTCTGTAGCGTTTCACTTGGTCTATCCTTTAAAATATGCGCCATGATATCGTGCCAAAGAGGCGAAGCGCCAGTAATACCTGAGGCGAGGCTGTTCATTGGGCTATTGTCATTGTTACCAACCCATACAGAGACTAAAAAAGAAGGAGTATACCCGATTGTCCAGTTGTCGCGAAGGTCATTGGTAGTGCCGGTTTTTACAGATACTGTTTGATTTTGAATCCCAAGCTTTGAATTTGACCCAAAAGCAGTAAGGCGAGCATTATTATCTGCTAAAATATCTGAGATTATGAATGCAACGCCTTCTGGTAATACCTTCTTGCCAAAAATTGGACTGGGTGGCGGCTTGTATTCCTCTAGCGTCTGACCATTTCTATCCATAACTTTAAGAATAGGACGAAGAGGCATTCTGTATCCGCCATTAGCAAAGACTCCATAAGCCTCTGCCATTTCAAGCATTGTGACTTCCCCTCCTCCTAGGGTTAGTGAGAGTCCGTATTTATCAGGGTCTGTAAAAGTGGTTATTCCCATGGCAGAGGCTGTTGCAATCATGGAGAGAGCGCCATTAAGTTTTAGCATTTTAACTGCTGGAATATTTATAGAGTTTCCAAGAGCATAGCGTATTGGTACAACTCCATGCCATTTTCCATCGTAATTGACAGGACAATAGTCTTTTTGTGAGAAAGTTTTAAAGCAGATAGGACCGTCAACAAAAGAAGTTGCAGCTGTATATCCATGCATTAGCCCTACAGCGTAATTTATAGGTTTTATTGCCGATCCTGGTTGACGAAGCGCTAGAGTCACATTGACGTTTCCGTCTATTTCTGTATCAAAATAATCTTTGCTTCCAACCATCGCCAAGACTTCACCTGTTTTAGGTTGTGTTACAAGCGCGGCTGCATTTCCAACGTGAAAGTTTTTAAGTTTAGCCACCTCGGAAGCAACAGCTTGTTGTACGAAGTCTTGAAGAGTAAGATCAAGGCTTGTTATTACTCTAAGCCCTTCTTGCTCAACAGTTTTTTCTGCGTATTTTTTAATCAGTAAGTCTTTGATGTAAAGAGCAAAGTGTGGAGCACGAATACCTTCTACCTTTTTAAAATCAATAGGTGTTTTTAGTGCTATTTCATATTCTTGAGCGGTTATATATTTTTGCTTTAGCATAGCGAGTAAAACTTCTTTTTGTCTACTCGTAGCTAGTTCTGGATGTGTACCAAACGGAGAATAGGTTGTGGGTGATTCAGGGAGTCCAGCAAGAAGGGCACTTTCGGCAAGGCTGAGGTCTTTGGCAGATTTACCAAAATAAGTTCGAGAAGCTGCCTCAATGCCCCAGGTAGTTCCGCCATAAGGAACCTGATTTAGATACATCTCAAGTATCTTGTCTTTTGAGTATATTGCCTCGGTTGCAAAGGATAAAATGACCTCTTTAATCTTGCGAAGTATGGTTCGCTCGGGTGTTAAGAGACTATTTTTGACCAATTGTTGAGTAATGGTTGACCCTCCTTGAAGAGACGAACGAAAAATAATAGAAATTATCGAGCGCGTAATTCCCCTAAGATCTATTGCGCCATGTTTGTAAAAATCTTTATCCTCAATGGCAATTGTGGCATCTTTTACATATTTTGGAATTGACGACAAAGGGACGAAAGCTTGATTCTTGTTTGTATAAACAGAGTATAGTAGGTTTTGGTTTCTATCTAAGATCTGAGTAGAATGGGATGCACTTTGACTAGTAAGTTTTACTGGAGAAGGAAGATCTTTTAGTAAGGATAAGTAGATAGTGAGACAGACAACAACAACAACTAAAAAAGCTAGCAAAAAACGCTTGCCCATTAATATTTTTTTGGGTTTTTTCTTCATAGTAACATATGATAACATTAACCCCATGGCCTGACAAGAAAAGACGCATATGAACGAGTTAAATTGGGTAGATTTTGTTATTTTAATAGTTCTTTTGTTCTATGCCATTGAAGGATATTTTACTGGGTTTATCGCAAGCCTTTTGGATCTTGTAAGCTTTGTTGTATCTTTTACTGTTGGCTTGAAATATTACGCTGTAGTAGGATCTATTCTAATTGAGACTTTTTCTATTACGCAGGGTTTTTCAAACGCAATTGGATTTTTTATTGTTGCTTTTTTAAGCGAGATAGTTATTGGACTGATCATGCGAAAGTTTCTTAATAGAAAGATTTTAGCTACTTACTACCTTAAGTTTTCAGTTATTAAGATCACAAATAAATTCTTGGGCATAGTGCCTGGTATCTTTTCGGGCCTAGTTCTTTTGGCTTTTCTTTTGACTCTAGTTGTTGCTTTGCCTTTGTCGGCATTTATTAAACAGTCTGTTACATCCTCAAAGGTTGGTAAGGAATTAGTAAGAAAAACTCAGGGGTTTGAAAAAGAGCTTAACAATGTATTTGGAGGAGCAGTTAGCGAAACGCTTAATTTCTTAACGGTTGCACCCCAGAGCAGTGAGCGCGTAGATCTCCATTTTCAAGTAAGAAATTTTAGTATAGATAGAAACTCAGAGCAGGCAATGCTTGTTGTGGTAAATCAAGAAAGGGCAAAGCAGGGGATCGCTCAAGTTGTTTTTGACGAACAATTGGCACAGGTGGGAAGAAACCACTGCAAAGATATGTTTAAAAGAGGTTACTTTTCTCACAATACTTTAGAAAGCCTTTCTCCGTTTGACAGAATGCTAAATGCAGGAGTTTCTTTTACATATGCTGGAGAAAATTTAGCTTTAGCCCCTGATGTTAGTCTTGCAATGCAGGGCTTAATGGACAGCCGAGGACATCGAGAAAACATCCTATCCCCTAATTTTGGTAAACTTGGTGTTGGAGTTATAGACGGGGGACTATACGGCAAAATGTTCTGCCAAGAGTTTACTGATTGATAGAAAAGTGACTTATTGGCTTGGTGGCAGTTCGATAGTTTGAACTAATGAACTATATCTTAAAGAAGCAGTAGCTGTGCTCCGCGCTTCGTTTTGAATCACTTCTTCCCCTGCCCTGCACCATTCGATGCAGGACCTTGCCACAAGTATGCAAACTACTTGTGGCTTTGCTGCTTATACATCTCTATCAGTTCTTTTACCGTCGTTGCATCCTCTGCGCGTTTGTCTGAACCCCTGAATGAAACTAGACGCGGAAACCGCAGCGCATATCCAGGTTCTTTCTCACCAGATTCTCCAACTGCAGAACCAGCAGTATGAATAGGGGAGCGCGTGATTTCATCTGCCAATACCTCAATGACAATTTTAGGTGTAACCCAAACACTGGGAGTAATTAGGGAGTTTACCCTTGCTGGCTTTTTCTTAAGTTCTAAGTTCTTAGTTCTAAGTTTAATACTTTGCCATTCCTCATCGGTCAATCCCGTACCAATTTTAGAGACGGTGACAAACTCATCTTTTTTGCTGTCATAAATTCCCACCAAAAGAGCTCCTGCACCAAATGCAGTTCGTTTTCCGCGCCCTGTAATGTAACCCAAAACCACGCAATCAATAGTATCTTGTAATTCTCCAGACGAGTGCCGCTTTAATTTTACCCAATTAAAGTTTCTACCTCCTGCTTCATACAAAGAATCAATTTTCTTAACTACAACTCCTTCTAGTCCTTTTGAAATCGCATCATCAAGCATCAGTTGTAAATCTTTTGGATTTTCAAGAATTTTTCCGGGAGACGGAATAAGAATATCGTCAGGTTGAACAATCTTCTTTAAGATTTCCATGCGCTCAATAAGTGGCGTATCAATTAGCGATTTTCCATCAACATATAAAATATCAAATACAAATGCTTTAAGCGGCAGGCTTTTTGCCATTTCCAAAACGTTGTGCTTTCTTCGCCTTTTTGTAGTTTCTTGAAACGGCAAAAACTCTTCTGATTCTCTCTGGTATGCTAAAGCTTCTGTATCTAAAATTGCAGTTTTTGCTTTTACCTGCTTTAACGTTCCTTCTATTAACTCTGGAAACATGTGCGTCATATTTTCAAGATTACGCGAAAACATCATAATCCTGTTGCCATCTTTATGAATTTGCACCCTAAAGCCATCGTATTTCAGCTGAGCGTTTATTTTTAGCATTTTCTCTATAACTTTTTCAGAAGTAGGCAGCCTTTCACAAAGTTCAGATCTAATTGGTTTCCCAACCAATACCTCTAATTTCCCTACTCCTTCTAATCCTTTTGTCCATAAAGTCTTGGCAATAAGACCCAGATCAGACGTTCTATTGTATGCTCCTTCCAACAATTTTCTTTTGCTCTTATCCCCTAACTTCGCCGTTGCCAAGCCATCTAAAATAGTCGGATCCCCAATTCCCAATCGAGTGTTGCCCAAAGGAATTCGCACCAGATGTTTCGCAGATATTGGATCGAGCTTTTTTAAAAGATCTGATAATAATGTCTGTCTCTTCTCAACCGTCCCCTCGCCAGAGGTTTTGGCTATTTGAATTAATGTATTAAAAACATCCTTAACCGTCATTCTGGCCCGCTTCGCCCGCCTAGACTCGGCGAGGCTGGCCAAAGCTTCAGAGAGGCGAGCTTGTTTACCCTCACTCAAGTCTTGGGCTACTAATCCCATGTCACCCATCTTACTATAGAGTTTTAAAACATTTTCTTTTGTTGAGCCATAAGCCCTAGCAACAGACTCAGCAACATTTTTTTCCGCCATTCCGATTTCTAACGGTTCAAAAAATGGAGCAATTCGTCCTTGCGTAAGATAAACAATTTTTTCTATCTCTTCTTTTGAAGTGTGCTTAAATAAATCCGCAAGAATATCAATAAGAGCCAATCTTGAGGAAGTAGATTCGAGTCTCTCGAAGTACAATGAAAGTTCAGAGAATTTCATAAGTTAAGTTTTTTCCCGCGAAGCGGGATCTGGCTCCGCCAGACAAAATAAGAAGAAAGTTCGGCAAATTGCATGCTTCAATTTAAATTTATGCTATCTGGGGATTTTCTGGTTGCGTTCTAAATTGTCTAACCACACTTACTAACTCTAGCAATTGCCCTTTTTCAAAAGGTTTCCCAATTGTATGCTGTATCCCCATCTCTTTAAGGTTCTTCTGTGAGTAAGCTTCTGCGCTACGTGACAACATAGTAATATATGGATTACCAAGTTTTTCTTTTCTAATTGTCTCTGCGAATGTAATTCCATCCATCTTGCTTTGCAATCTCTCACCAAATCCTCTATTTGTAATTACCCAGTCAAACGGAGAGTTTTCTTCTTTTTTCCTCTTCAACTCTTCTAATGCTCTCTCTTTGCTAGTAAAGGCAGTTACTTGGTGATCCTCATTTTCAAGTATGTCTTTTACAAGATCCGCTATCTCTTGGTTGCTTTCGACAATCAAAATTTTTAATGGTTTTCGTATTTTTTCCTTCTCTTTGTCTTGAAAAGAACCCTCCATATATCTTTTTTACGCCATCACGTACTTCGCGCCTTTGGTTACTCCTTGTTTTCTAACAATACCATTATTTAGCAAAACTTTCAACTCATTCAAAATCGTATCTTCAGAAACCATAGGGAATAGCTGCCCAAATGCTTTATTCTGTAGATATCCAGTCTTTTGAATATACTCGATAATTTTAAGCTGTCGCTCTGTTAGTAAAAGAGGCTTGCCACCAAGTTTTTCTCTAATCTTGCCATCAACTGATATTCTTTCTACCCTTTCTTTTATTTTATTAAGCTCAATAGCCAGACCTTGGGTAAAATACTCAAGCCAGTTTGTTAAGTCTCCATTGTTTTTTTCTACACTCTGAAGAGCTCCATAATATTCTGCTGCTGCAGAATCAAAATATTCTTCTAAAGAAAAAAATTTCCTTATGTCGTACCCTTCTAAAAATAAAATAAGAGTTGAAAGAGTGCGCGCAACCCGGCCATTTCCATCAAGAAATGGGTGGATTCTTACCAATTCGTAATGAACAATCCCTGATTTCAAAACTGGATGAATATCTTGATTCTGCTTTGTAGAAATAAACGCAATTAAATCCTTAACTTGGTTTGTTATTAACACTGCTGCCGGCGGACGAAAAGAAACCTCCTGAGTTTGATTATTTTTTATCACTACCTGTGTTTTACGATATACGCCGCACTTATCTTCTGAAAGAATCTTCGCAACAGTCAATTTATGTAAATGTTTTATCAACTCCTCATCTATTCTTGATTCATGCCGCCTTTGGCGAGCCTCGCCCTCGGCGGGATTCATGATTCTTGATTCACCTATGTAATTAATAACTTTTCTATAATTTATGATTTCTTGAATATCGCGTTCTCTAGCTACTACATTTCCTCCTTGTAAAACTTTCTCGGCTTGAGTAAGATTTAACTTATTCCCTTCGATATGGGTTCCGTAATGTACTGTTCTAACAAGCGCATCCTCGCGAAATTGCTTTTCATAATAGGGCAAAAGCGGCGCGTGGTCTATAACTTCCCGACAGGCTTCGATAATGCCGATGTTTTTTAGGATTTTGTTGGTGATAGTGAATTTTGGTTGATACATAGATTAGATATTCTTGATGGTAGATATCTTTGAATCCTTGACCTTGAATATTTGATCTCTTGATTACTTGATTAATTTATTCGAAATTTCAAACATTCAAAACATCAAGATCAAAAACGTCAAGGATATCCGTTAGTATTCAGTTCTTCCCAACGGATTTGTCATTCTGAGGCTGAAAGCCGAAGAATCTCAAGATTATTAGATCCTTCGCTACGCTCAGGATGACAGCCTACTGGTAACAACTGAATACTTACGGATATCCAACTTCAAAAATTCTATTCTATATGCTATGATTATATGTAAATGTCGCAAGAAATACAAACTGAGCAGGAAAATAAAGATGGTAAGAAATTACATGTTGAGGTTGTACGCCAGATGCTCACCTTAGCAACCAGTGGATTTGGCTTGGTATCAGCCTTGGCATGGAATAGTGTAATTCAAGAATTTGTAAACGACTACATCAAAAGATGGCTCCCAAACGGCAGCGGCATGATCTCTCTTTTACTTTACGCAATAATCATCACAGCCCTTGCAGTCTTTGTCACCCTCCAACTCTCAAAACTTCTGAAAAGGCTAGAAAATAAACAATAATTAGGAAGCGCTTGCGAAGAATTTTTGCTTGCAATAATTTCTGCTTTACGGCTCATAGCAGTCAATACGCAAATCTTTTGCTCTAAGGTTTAGTCTTCTGTCCTTAGTTAAAATCGTATAGCCATTATCTTTTGCTGTTGCAAGCAATAGGCTGTCGGTAAAACTAATATAATGAGTGTGTCCAAATCGTTTATAAAAATCAAAAGCGGTTTTAATAGTTGATATAGACGGAGAAATAAGTGTACATTTCCCGATCATATATTCCATATATGTGCTTGTAACTTCTCTGATTACTTTTCTTTCCTGCTTACTCATTTGGTCTTGGTAACGTGATGGTACGACTTGCACCATGTATAGCTCAAACTCATTAAGAATAAAGTCAGAAATAACCCGTTTTATAAGGGGTATTTGTTTATAGAACGCCTGATACTTTAACGTAAGCTCGTCTTTTTCATATTTTGTAAGAATTTCAGAAACGAGAATGTTGGAGTCAATAATAAACATATGTGGTAAAATTACCGATCCTTTAACGCTGCAAAATCTTTGTCCAAATCTTCTGTGTTAATTTTTGCGCCTTTTGGTAATTTCACCCGTTCTACTAATCTAGACACGGAATCATTAAACTTTTGTAATTCCTTTTCTTCTCTCCCTTTCATACTGTCAATATATCCCCTTACTAACTCATCTACTATTTGGCTTTTAGGTTTTTCCGTTTTTAATGCAATCGCCTGCAAATTCTGATAGGTGTTGTTATGAATACTAATAGTTTTATACATAGCTAAACTTCTCAAATTATTGTGTATATTGTAGTATATGCTATAGTGTATGTCAATATGTCAAAACCTAGGATGCGGTTGCGAAGAATTTTTGATTTCATTTTTTTAAACGTTTCCTCAAAAACCAAATAATTATCGCTCCAACCACCACAAATCCAAAATACTTAAGGAATAACTCAACCAAGGTTGCTCCAAAAAGATACGCTAGGCTTCCCCAAAGCAAACTCCAAAACAATTGCGATAACAAACTTAAGAGAAAAAACCTTCTGAACGGAACCCTCAAGACCCCTGCGGCTGTTGTTATAAAAGAAGCGCTACTTGGGTGAAAGTATCCAAAAAGAATTGTCTTGACCTGATTGTCTTTAAGCCTGGTCTTCGCAATCTCAATTCCCTTTTTAAGTCCCAAACGACTGAGCAGTCTATACCATCCATATTTTCCCAAAACATAATTAATGGTGTAGCCAATAACAAACCCAAGTATGGCTAAAAATAAAGCTATAGGAAATTGTATTGCACCAGTCCTTGACAATGCAGCGCCCAAAAGCACTACTGTTGCGCCTGGCAGATATAAACTGATAATAAATGTTGCCTCAAGGAGCGCTCCAAAGAACACAAGATAATATCCGTATGTTCCATACAGATCTTTAATGATACCAAGGAGAGTTTCTGCATCTGGAATTTTTCCCCTAACAAAAATAAAAAAAGCAAAATAGAAACCAAGAAGTAGCGTTATTCCAAATATCTCTGGGATTCTTTCTCTAAAATTCCTATTGTTTTCCATATCCTCTTGTCCATAACAATTTAACAATAGAGCAATTTAACAATTTATTTTATTAACAATTGTTTCATCACCTTTGGTATTTCATCAGTCAAATCTGAGGAATTAAAGTAATAACCAACTTTCTCAAAAAGCTCGCCTCCTGCTTTTTTATTGATATATGACCCAGCACAGGCTGACAAAAACGCACTGTTTTTGCAGTAGACGCTAGCAACCAGTCCTGCCAATACATCGCCAGTCCCGCCCTTTGTCATCCCCGCATTCCCGCCTGAAACTCGGACGCACCGAGTTTCACCCTGAGCGGAGTCGAAGGGCGAACAAACAATATCTATAGCTCCCTTTAACAAAATCGTGCAGTTATATTTCTTCGCCATCTGCTTTATAATCTCTTCTGTTTTTGTATTTTGAACATTTGATATTGTTTCGGATTTCGGATTTCGGATTTCGGATTTAAATAGCCCGTCAAACTCCTTGCTATGCGGAGTAAGTATTGAATCTTTTGGAATAAACTTAGGATCCATAGTCTGAAGACTCCCGCCATCAATCACCCATCTTTTATCTGCGTATTTTTTAAAAAGTCTTTCAGTAAGTTCTTTCGTATCGTCGTCTCCAGCCTCTTGTCCCTCGGGCCTTGGTAAGCCAGGGCCTATTAATATGCAATCGGCTTCTTGAATATAACTGTCGATGTCGCTTCGCTTAACAACAATTCCATCTCGAAATTCTTCTTTTGCCGATTTCACAATTTGATTATTTTCATCAACCGATGAGTAGTAGACCATATCAACAATTCTACTTGCGACTTTTAGAGACCACAGCGATGCTGCGTGGAAAAGCTTGGATCCGCCAATAATCATTAACTTTCCATTCTGCCCTTTATGAGAGTCTGCTGGCGGCTTATATAGATTTTTTAGCAAACTGGCGTTAAATTGCTCCATAGTAAGTAGCGTTAACTTGCCACTTTGTAAATTCGAAATCCGAATATCGAAACTCGAAACAATATCAAAATTCGAATTTTCAAATGTCGGAGACTTGTTTTGAATTTTGGATTTTGGTCATTTGAATTTGTTTCGGATTTCGGATTTTGATATTCGAATTTTTACCTATGTAATTCTATCACACTTGCTTCCTTTAAGAAGCTGTCTTCTACAAATTCCTTGCGTGTGGTTGTGATAATTGTCTGTTGTTTGCCAATCATTTCAAGAACAAGTTTTATATGCTCGTCATCAAGCTCTGAAAAGATATCATCCAAAAGCAAAATTGGCCGCTCAGAAAGCCTTTTTTCAACAAATTCTAGTTCAAAAAGTTTTAATTGCAAGACTACCAGTCTCTGCTGACCGCGCGATCCAAAAAACTTTACATCCCTTGATTCGGATTCATTCGGACTAATTGCATTCGGATGAATTTGTATATTAAAATCATCTCTGTGTGGACCAACCAGAGTTACTCCTGCTCCCAATTCTGCACTTTTATACTGCAAAAGTCTCTCTTTGGAAATTACACTTTTGTCATAAAGCATTACGAAATCAAAGATATCCTTTTGGGAACTATTGATAAAGTTGATAAGCCCTTCTCTTTTTTGGGCAATAACCTGTCCGCTCTTTATCAGTGTATTGTCCCAATAATCAAACTGTTTTTCATCTCTTCTCCCAGTCTCTCTTGCTTTCTCAAGTAAAGCATTTCTTTGTCTCAAGCCCTTGGTAAATTCCAATAAAGCAGTTCTATATTCTATATCTGTTGCTATAAGCACGCTGTTTAAGAAGTTGCGACGTAATCTAGGCGAGCCAACAATCATATCAAGATCTAGTGGCGAAAAAAGTACCGTAAAAAGATTTCCCACAAAGTCAACTCTTCTTTTGTTAACCCCATTAACCAAATATTTCTTCTGACCAACTCCTCTTGACCCCATTGCTCCACTTGCAATAATAATTTCGAGCCTTATTGAATTATTGGTAGTATTGGTAGTATTTGATATTGGTAGTATTCCCGCAGAAAGGTGGGACACCTCCTCCCCAAATCGCATAACTTGTTCGTCTTTATCTGTCCTAAAGCTCTCGCCTCTAGCAAGGAAAAAAACTGCTTCTAAAAAATTGGTCTTGCCAGAAGCGTTTGCACCGACAATAAGAGTGGTATCTTTACTAAAATTAAATTCTGATTTAGAATAGTTGCGGAAGTTTTGGAGTGAAAGTTGGTTTAGATACATCAAGATTTAAATCCGAATACCAAAATCCGAAATACGAAACAATGTTCAAAATTCGAATTTTCAAATGTTCTAAACACTTTTTATCATTTATATTTTGATCATTTGATATTGTTTCGAATTTCGTGCTTCGGATTTCGAATTTTCATTCAATTATTGTTCCTACAAACTTTTTCCCATCAATCGCTTTTTCTACGTTTGGAATATCCCTGCCGTCCAAATAAAAAACCCTTATTCCAAGCTCTGAGGCAAGTTTTGCCGCAATGGGATCAAATGGCTCATGTTGTCCTGGCCGCCAAGTATCTCCTACCATGCTACGGTAGTCTTTCCAAGATACACGCAGAAGTGGTTTTGCGTCTTTAAATTTATTTGGATCTTTATCGTACACATAATCGGTGTTGCTCATCTTAATAATAGCTTTAATATTATAGTCTTGAGCTAGAATTACTGCGTCGTAATCTGTTGACCATCCAGGCTTCCAACCAGCGGCAATAACAATGGGTTTTTCTGGTTTTTGGACAAACTCGTATTTTTTAATAATGTTGGGGTGCGCTAGGTCGCGAAAGATGGTTCGAAAAAGATGAGCGTTTAATCTTGTAGCATGTATTCCCAACCAGTCTAAGTCCTCAGGCGGAAGCTCTCGTCCGGAAATCTTCGCCCCCGCATCTCTGTAGTGCCGTGATAGTACTCCTCCTCCTATTAAAATAAAAAATCGCCGTTTTTCTTCGGCGACTTGCTTTCTTATGAATGTATAAAATTTCTTAATATAGGAAATGTCGAGGCCTCCATTTGGAACAATCAGTGATCCTCCAAGCTTGATCACAACTGTCTCTCTATAGCGATTTGTTGTCATACAAAGCGACTAAGTACTAAATATGAATCTTAACACAACCCCAATTAGAAAATCAATGATCAAACTTAGTACTTGCACTAAAGAGTTCTTAATGTCACAATGGAAATTATGAATCTGCCTAGATTCAAACTTATACTAAAGCTTTTAACTTCTTTCATTATTATCTCTGCAACTTTTTTACTTATCTTTAATTTTTTACGTTTTAATTCGTATGCCTTAACAGAAACAAACCAAAGTCTATTTTTTATAATTGTTCTTTTCGTTATTATTCTTGAGATCACTATCTCAGTAGCCATTTTGGTTTTCGTTTTGCGACGCGATCTTAACGCTAAAAAAATAAACATTGAGCTTAATCTAGGAAGGGCGGTTCTTACGTCAGAAAAGAATAAGCTTTCTGTAATTCTGTCAGGTATTACCGATGCTGTTGTTGTAGTTGATCTTGCTAAAAATATAGTAACTTTTAATGAGTCTTCGGAGAGGCTCACTGGATATAAAGCATCTTTTGCTATTGGAAAATCCATTGATAAAATTATTTCGGTATTTGATCAAGACAGAGAGCTTTTTTCCCCTGAGTATTGCCCTATTAGAACCGATGGATTTGAAGGTGTAGTTTTTAGCAAAACAGACCTGAAGCTAATGGGGCTAAACGGCAAGCAGTCTTTCGTTAATCTTATAGCCTCGCAGATTAAAGAGGGTAAGCATATTGACTTAGGGTGTATTTTGACACTTCACGATGTTACAAAAGAGAAACAGTTGGAAGAGATGAAATTAGACTTTGTTTCTATGGCAGCACACGAACTTCGAACCCCCTTGACTTCAATTAGAGGGTATCTTTCTATTTTTATAGAGGAGAATAAAGATAAATTTACCGTCACGCAAAATATGTTTTTACATCGTATTAGTGTTGCTGCACAACAGCTCACGGCTCTTACTGAGAATTTGCTAAATGTATCTCGTATTGAAAGGGGCGCGCTTGCTGTTTCTATGCAACCGATAGATTGGATTCATAATGCTAGAGAGGTGGTCAATGAATTTTTAGATCGAGCGAGAGATAAGAAAATAGACCTTATTTTTACAGAACCCAAAGAGCCAACGTCCTTTGTTAAGGCAGATAAGCTTAGAATAAATGAGGTACTGTCTAACCTTTTGTCCAATGCCATTTCCTATACAAATGAGAATGGCAAAATTTTCGTATCCATCGAACAACAAGGAAAAGAGGTAATTACACATATAAAAGATACAGGAGAGGGCATTCCGAAAGAAGCTCTGCCGCATTTGTTCACAAAGTTTTTTAGAGTAACTAGCAGACTTACGCAGGGTTCTAAGGGAACTGGTTTAGGATTATATATATCAAAATCAATTGTAGAGACGCATGGGGGCCGCATATGGGTAGAATCAGAGGTAAACAAAGGCTCAACATTTAGTTTCTCGTTATCAGCGATACCATCCCCTTGATTGAATGACTCTTACGGTATATACTTTAGTGTATGATACGTGTTGCTATTAATGGTTATGGAAGAATAGGAAGGCTTGGACATAGAGTGATTTTGGAAAAGCATACCTCTGAAATTGAAGTAGTCGCAATAAATGCCGGTTCATCAACAGACATTAAGGGATGGATGTACCTTCTGCGGTATGATTCTTCGTACGGAATACTTCAGAATCATACCTTGAATTTCCAATTTCCAATTTCCAATTTCCAATCAATTCCAAATGACCAAATGTCAAATGTCAAAACAAGAAAAGACTATATTGGGTCACTAACCGTTGATAATAAGGAAATTCCGGTTTTCTCCCAGAAAGACCCAAGTTTACTTCCTTGGAAAGATTTAAGTGTTGATGTTGTTATTGAATCAACAGGCCACTTTACAACTGAAGAAAAACTTAAAGTTCACCTTACGGCAGGCGCAAAAAAAGTAGTTTTGTCAGCGCCTATAAAAGAAGGTAACGTTCCAACTTATGTTTTATCCGTAAATGAAAAGGATTATAAAGGGGAAAATCTTATCAATAATGCTTCTTGTACAACAAACTGCATTGCTCCGGTTGCTAAAATAATGGTTGATAGTTTTGGTGTAGAGAAAGCAATGATGACAACAATTCATGGATATACATCTGATCAGAGACTCCAGGACGGAGGACACAAGGATTATAGAAGGGCAAGAGCAGCTTCTTTGAATATTGTTCCAACATCAACTGGCGCGACAATTGCGGCAAGTGCTGCGGTTCCGCAACTTAAGGGAATATTCAATGGTTTGGCAATTAGGGTTCCGGTTCCAGTTGGATCTTTGTCTGATTTTACTTTCCTTTTGAAAAAAGAGGTAACAAAAGAAATGGTCAATGATGCTTTTGAAAAAGCAGCAGAAAGCCAAGAGTATAAAGGTATACTGGCTGTTACAGAGGATCCGATTGTTTCAAGCGATATTATTGGTAATTCTCATTCGGCCATTGTTGACTTATCGTTAACGCAAGTGGTGGGAGGTAATTTAGTCAAGGTAATTGCTTGGTATGATAATGAATATGGTTATGCGAACAGATTGGTTGAAGAAGTAATTATGGTCGGAAAATCCGAATCTCAAAATCCGAAATACGAAACAAATCCAAATGATCAAAATACTCGCCTCGCTGAAGTTTTGGCGAAGCGGGCAAAATTCTAAACTTGTTTTGGTCATTTGAACTTTTGAATTTTGATATTGTTTCGAGTTTCGATATTCTAATTTCGAATTTTTTTGTTTTTATGGTTATTCCAGTTGAACCTTCTGGTATTCGTAACATCACAGTCTCTGGCCGTATAGGTTCAGGCACTACCACTTTGGCTGTTGGCTTAGCAAAGGCATTGGGCTGGAAGCTTTTGGAAGGCGGAGCCTTGTTTGAGAAAATTCACAATGATTTAAAAGTAAGCGAGCTTGAGGTAAATAGTCGTCCAGACAATTTTGATCTTGAATATGAAGAGAAGATTAAAAAAATGTTAAAAGACGAAAATCATCAAGTAATTCAGAGTCATTTAGCTGGTTTTGATGGATTAGGGATAAAAGGTGCGTTTAAAATTTTGGTAGTTTGTGAAGATGAAAGCGGAAATGATAAGACGGAGATTCGCATTGACCGATTGGTAAACAGGCGCGGTATTTCTATTACGGAGGCAAAAGAAGAAGTGCACATACGAGAGAAAAGAAATTTACAAAAGTGGCGAAGGCTTTATGCAGGAAACGATAATAATTGGGTTTATTGGGATAAAAAATATTACGATCTTGTTATCAACACCTACCCACACAATCAAAATGAAACCCTGAAAATAGCTCTAAAGAAAGTAGGTTATTCTCAGACGCAAAGCACGATTATGCAATATGCAGGTAGACTGCATGGAAAATATAATAAGAAAAAATAAATATAAATAGGGTTAGAGATATAGTCGATTATTCTGATGCATGACAAACTATTTCCAAAAGAGGCATGTTGATTGCTTATGGTGAAGGTTTCAAAAAAATAAAAGAGATTCAATCCCAAACGCCTGATGAAATACTTCAAGAATAAACCCTACAACCAAGAAGAAAACCTAAAGATAGCGCTTGAGGAGATTGGATATAGTCGGCAATGAAACGGCGGAAAAATGCTCGGGTTTTAAATTGTAAACTACACTTGACAAAATAATATTATATTTTGTATAGTATGGTGTATGGATTACATTCCAAGATTCGCACAGGCACGCTTTGTGGAACTTTTGAAGTCTCAGAAAGTAATCATGATTTTGGGAGCTCGGCAAGTGGGGAAAACGACCCTAGTGCAACACGTTCTCAAAGGCAATAATGCCTTCTTTCTCAATCTTGATCTGGAGATAGACAAGCAAAGATTTTTGGCAGCCTCAAAGATCACACCCTTGGAGGCAATTAAAAGTTTTGGGATGCCAGATATATTGGTCGTTGATGAGGCACAAAGACTGGTGGAAACAGGAAGAATCATTAAGGGTTGGTATGATACAAAAGTTCCTACCAAAATAGTACTTCTTGGATCTTCAAGTCTCAATATACTAAGTCAATCAGCCGAAAGCCTGACTGGACGCAATGTTAAGCTTTTTCTGACACCCCTAATGTTTAAAGAAATTTTATCTTTTCAGGATTGGTATTCATCTGTTTTCTCTTGGAATAAATTGCAAAAACAATTTTCAGAACAAATAAAGACGCTATTATTACAGACATTAGTTTTCGGTAGTTATCCTGAAGTAGTTATAACTTCAGAGAGGACTCAATATTTGACAAACTTAGTCTCGGATTATCTACTCAAGGACATTTTGCAGCTTGGTTTGGTTAAAAACCCCGATGTTATAAAACGACTCTTGATGCTCTTGGCCCATCAAGTTGGTTCTGAGGTATCTGTAAATGAATTAGCCAATAACTTAAATTTATCCCGGGTCACTGTAGATAGATACCTTGACCTTTTAGAGCAAACATTTGTGATTTTTAAACTGCCCGCCTTTAGCACAAACCCGCGTAAGGAAATAGCTAAAAGTGCGAAAATCTACTTTTGGGATACAGGCGTTCGCAATGCCCTCTTGAATGAATTAAATGTAAATCCTTTAAGGTCTGACATTGGAAGCCTGTGGGAGAATTGGGTCGTGGCTGAGATAGCCAAAGAAAATATCCAAATGGAAGCTAGAAAGAGTCTTTATTTCTGGCGATCCCGAGCCGGAAGCGAAGTAGACTTAGTGATTAAAGATGGTCAAAGGATTAAGGCATTTGAAATCAAGTGGTCAGCCCGTCGAAAGGCAGGCATAAGAGCATTTAGAGATAGTTATGGAGTTGATGTGAAATTGATAACAGCTAGTTTTCCGGTAATTTCTTTGTAAGCATTTATTTACTAATTTGGTATGCTTGGAATATACTTTTATGTCAAATCAAAAGAAAGGCATCACATTTGCTTTAACTAGCGCAGTTCTCTACGGGTTAACTCCCATTTTGGGCAAGAAATTTGTCGCTGATTTTCCGCCTCTTTTTGTAGCCTTCATGGTAGTGCTATTGGCAGATTTTTTTATTGGAGTCGTTGCTTTTTGGAGGAAAGAAATCTTTCGCAATTTAATTCTAAAAAATATTTTTTGGGTTGCTACTCTTGGTTTTTTTGCTGCCTTGGGATCTATATTTGCTTTTTTAGGACTTTCAATTGGCAGAGCAAATGAGGCCGGATTTCTTTTCCAACTTGAAACTTTCTTTGCTGCGATTCTTGCTTATTTATTCTTAAAAGAAAAGCTTTCTCAAAATCAGGTACGGGGACTTGTTTTAATGTTAATCGGAGGATATATATTTAGCACTTCTTTTTCTTTTTCTTTTGAAATAGGAAATTTGTTTTTTCTTGGGAGTGCTTTTGTCTGGGGAATTAATGACATAATTGTTAAAAGCAAGGTAAGACATTCTTCACCTGTCTTTCTTGCGTTCGGAAGAAATTTTTTCAGCTTGTTTATCTTGTTTCCTTTAGCAATACAATATCTGCCAGAGAATTTACAGAAGCTAACAGGGCAGGATGTTTTTTATTTTTTGCTTTATGGCATGGTCGTTTCTGGGTTAATTCTGTCGCTATATTTTGCATTTGGCTACATAAAAACCGCAGAGGCGCTCTCGTATCAATTGCTTTCTCCAATCCTGACAGCAATAATAGCTTTTTTTATTTTCGGCGAACGATTAAATACGATTCAGCTTATTGGAGGAATGGTTATTCTAGTTGGGCTTTTTTTAATGGCACAAAGTTCGAGGGGTTTGATTAAAAGATAGCATTATATTTTAATGGTCTATATTTAGGCATAATAAGAAGTTGAAATGTAGGGGTCAGCGGTGAAAAACTGAAAAGGCTCAAAAGTTGCCTTTAGGGGTTTTGGGCGGATGATTTCACTAAGCCTATTCCAATATTCTTTAGGAGCATGTCGAAAGATAAGTTCTTTAGGAAATCCTAGTTTTTTTGCTGCCTGCATGTGCGACAGTATTGCATCATTAATGCTTAGAATTGCTTCTTGAAGGCTGATATGTCCTTCTTCGACAATATCTAAATCAAGACAAACGCCTGTAAATGCGCCGTCTTTATCTTTATATGCAATAC
>Ga0213870_1000363_pt1 | contig 22458 bp, 21 predicted proteins | sample WICALVC2017_Meta_FD_160119 | JGI IMG/M metagenome (GOLD analysis project Ga0213870, IMG submission 160119) | Freshwater microbial communities from subterranean cave lake in Wind Cave National Park, South Dakota, United States - WICALVC2017 | ecosystem: Environmental > Aquatic > Deep subsurface >... | reverse complement strand
TTATGGATGTGCCTATATTTTAACATTTAAATTTCTATAGAAAAAGTGTATACTTTGAGGGTTTACTTTACATATTGCCAATTTTTCTTAATGCCCTTTCTATGTCTTTTTTACCTTCTTCATAAGCTTTCTCGCTTATATAGGCAGATCTATATGCTTTTTCTAGTGCTGCTCTTTTATTTAAGAATTCTTTTTTTTTCATTTCTGTTTGAATTACCTTGGTCTTATCTAAACTTAATTTCTTTATCTTTGTTTTTTCTAATTTTACTATTCTTGAAATTTTTTTGTGCATAAAAAAACCAATTACCGACAGTACGATTATTATAATCACGATACCCATCAATAATAAATTGTTTGTTTTTTGAGTTTGCGCGGGCGCCTCCAGTTTTCCAACAGTAAATAATTCAGATGAAGTCCCGACAGTTCCACCATATGAAACTTGAACTATAAAAACATACTCCCCAAAAGCAATATCTTCTGGTATAGTAAAAGTCTTAACCAAGGTTGCTTGTGTCTCAATACTCACCATCTCATTTTCCTCTAATATAGTCTTATCCTCAAAATCCTTTATAATATAACTAACTTCAACATTTACTAACCCAATTTCATTTAGATTAAATAACGTGGCCTGCACACTTATCTTTTCACCAGGTACAACCAGTTTCGGTTTAATATCCAAGCTCAAATCAAATAAAACTTGCTTAGTTTCTGCCTCTATTATCACAGGAACAAAAACACTTCCTTCCTTAGTCCTTATTACCAATTGCCCAGTATATACACCTGCATTTTTTGCTAAAACATCAAAAACCACAATATGCGTTTCGCCTGCCCCCATACTGAATACGGGATTTATCACTCTAATAATATTCTCCAAACCTATAACATCTATACTTACTTTGGTAGAAAGTTCGCCAAAATTAACTATAGTAACCCTTTGCTTGAATATCTCATTAACCTTCACTACGGCTTTAGTCCTCTCCTCAACAACGCCTATTACTTTTCCACCTATTGAACTTCCACCACCCCCAGATGGCCCGCCAACAGATGGTGCACCACCAGCAATACAATTCCCTAATCCATCACAAGCACAGTTTCCACCTACACAACCAGTATTACCAGTACAGACCTCATCTGTAAACCCATTTGCAACCAAGGTCTGTCCACAACCATTCGTACAAGTAGGCTCATAACAAAGATTATCTGTACAATTTGAAGCATCTGCAGAGCAATTTTCACCACCAACACATATATTATTGCCACAAACATTATTTATCACAATAGATAGCGTGCCCTCGCTCACCTTACCTGAAATAGTTGTTTTATTTACCATATAAAACAATGAAATCATCGAAAGTATACTAGCAACAAAGAATATTACTACCAACATCGATAAAACTTCTTTTTGCGTCATTTTTTTATGGAATATACTTTTAGATATCCTGTATACATTCCCTCTTCATAATTCAATGGTGCAGTAGCAAATATCATAATCCCTTTTTGCTCAAATGGTTTTAATGGAATTTTATTCTGTTCAAAACTAATATATTGGCTTAAATTACCCTCAACTTTCAAAATCACTATTACATCTTTATCTCTTGTATTCGTAACTATCACCTGCTTCATAGATGTAGCACCCGGAGAAATTTTCCCGAATGTTAAAGATGTGCTACTCGCATCAAATCCAATTATATTTCCACTGCTTATTTCAAAATTAATTGGCATTTCTGTTATTAAATACCCATCCGCAGCAAATAACTGCCAAAATATAATTATCATTAATAATCCTATAACTACAAGCAATACCGCCCTAAAAGTTCTATGCATTTTTTCTTTTCTTTTTTGGCTTTCCGATTTTTTTCTTAATTAATAAATACCAAACAATACTTGTTATTACTATAATCACTACTAATAACACAACAATATTTGATATTTCTAAGCTTCTTTTAATCACCTTCACCTTACCCAAAGTATCTGATTTTTTATTAGCATAATCTAATATAATATTTATATCATACTCACCAGCATCTACAGATGTTAAATCCAAGAAAGTCTGTAATTCTTTTCTTTCCCATGGATCCAAGCCAATTTGTTGAGTTCTTGTGCTAATAATTTCCCTTTTATTATTCAAAAGTTTAATTTCTGCAAATATATTTTCTATCTTATTATTCCATTTGCTTTCCATTAATATAGAAAACTTGTTTATCTCATGTTCAGTTAAAACCTCTGTATAATTCAAAATATTAATTAAAAGCTCTCCAATCAAGAACCCTTTTTCCAAATTTTCCTCTTTTCCATCAAAAATAACCTTAGCCACCGCTTTATAACTACCCTGCCTTAAATCCTCAGACAAAAACCTCGCCTCTAATGTTTTTGATTCTTCTAGATTTAAAAATATTTTTTTTGTTTCTAATTTTTTTAATTCATTCCCATCATTGAAAATAGAAATTTTTGCATATAATTCAGATATGGGCTCAGTTCCAATGTTTTTTACTTTAACATAAATAATTCCAATTTCATTAACATTTATATTTGCCACATCTAAACTAGCCTCAATATGTTTTCCTTCATAAGGCACGAATATCCTAACTGGAACTGTAATTGCAGTAACTGCAGATATTCCACTGTCAGCCAAGGGCCTCTCAGATCCAACAACATTAATATAATGCATTCCTGATTCTAGGTTTCTTGGTAAAGATATCCTCACAGTAACTGTTCCGCCATTAATTAACAAGTGCTTATCTAAAACACCATATTGCGCCAAATCACCAGATAAACTAATTTCTATATCTGCATTAGCATTTGTAGGAAAAAAATTAAACTGAAATTCTGTTTGTAGATTAGGTCTAAAATTCAAATTTGCAGACGTTGGAGTAACACCCACTGCTTGAACTAATGGAATTAATAACAAAAAAATAAGTATCACCCTTTTCATAGACTATAAAAACAAAACAAGATATTTAAAATTAACTAAGCTGCGCAACTACCACCAGAAACATCACACGCATTAAAAATTATAGTAGTATTCTTTGATCCTGTAGGGGCATCATCTGGAATAGTTATATTTATATTTATCCATATATGGTCCCTATTAAGCGTAAAATTAAAGACATTACACAATGGTTGTTTTTGGCTAGCATTTCCGCTCGGGTTAAAGTCTGTTTGATTTGCCAATCCAGATTCACAGGCACTTCCATTTCCTGCTGCATTCTGTACAAAATACCTAAATGCCGGCCCACTGCCACCGATATAAGCAGTTGCATTTGTTGTGCTATTTATTGAAACATTAACTGGCACATTTCCCACATTCTGTAATATAAATGGCCTTATACCAGTAGCGCTCCATGATCCCCTAACTGCATAGGCTGAATCATTATTTGTATCTAGGGTAGCATTTACAAATCCTTGCGACACCTGTCCTGAACCCCAATTTATTACACCCTGTGTTAAATTTATCGAAGCTGTTGTATTTACTGTAATATTAACAGCCCCACCAACAGGCAAACCAGTTAAATATTGAACTTGCCCAAGCTTCGTTAAATTAATCATAGTCCCAATCAAAGTTACAATTATAGATATAGACACCAAATAAATCAAGGTTTTATTACTCAGTTCCATTTACAGTACTATTCAACCCTTCTGATTTTAAAATAATTAAAGAAATCGCCCCACTCGATGCACTGGCAGATGGTTGTTGAGAAGCCAGATATTGGGGCATTTCTTTTACAGATATTGCCTCTTGTAAACTAAATAAAACTGTCCATGTAGAGACTAAAGAAATGATAATTGCTCCTATAAGAAAAACCGTAACTTGTCTATCACTATATTCCTCTTTTTTCCGTCTAACTAACTTACCTCTTACCACTCTTAATTTCTACCTCTTTTATATAAATAATTAACGTATATTTAAAAGCTTCGATTATCCTTCTAAATATTTTGCATTTTATCTTAAATAAATTTATCTGAACTTAAAAATAATTACTTATTTATACTAGATAAATTATTACTACGACAATGAAAAGGGGTATTTCTCCACTTTTAACAACAGCGATTTTAATAGGAATAATAGTATTATTCTTCATCATCTCGGGTTCATGGTTCCAAAGTTTCTCAGAGGGATTAATAAAAACAATATCCGAAGAATCATTAAAACAAATTACATGCTCATCTCCAAATTCTAACCTCGAAATAGACTCTGTATGTTACAACACGGACAACATGATCCTAGTTCTTGGTACCAGTAATCTTAGATTTGAAAAATTTATTCTATCCTTGGATCCGAATATCACGATAACCATAGAAACCCAATCAGGCTTAAGCCCATTTGAAATTAGAAGAATCTCAATTAGCCAAAATTCTAATGATTTAACTCAAGAATCAAGAAATATTCTAAATAACTTAAACATAATTTATCCTCTCTCAACAAAAATCAAAGTCACACCAACCACAAAAATTAATAATGAAAATGTTATCTGCCAGAATTTAATATTAGAAAAAAACATAAGATGTTGTAGTAATAGTGAAGCCTGTAATTTTTGTTTTAATGATAGCCAATGTACTGAAAGTAATCGCAGAGTATGTAACGCTAGTAATCGTACATGTGTTGAATGCACTAATTCAAATACCCAATATTGCCCACAGTCTCAACCATATTGCTCCATGAATAGATGTGTAGAATGCACAGAAAATTCTCATTGTAACTCAGGTACTTGCGAAAATAATCGCTGTGTACAAAGACTAAACTGCAACGATGTAATAATCGGCTTTAATAGAGCAAGTTCATTCATGGATGGAGAAGTCGTTGAAACATCTATTTCTTCATTAGTGCATGTAAGAGAATATGACATAAATTTATCTGATAACGCTAATAATAATTTATTATCATTAACAAGAAACACAAACATTGGAAATTTCAAATTCTGCTATGGCAATGGAAATGATGCAAGAAGAAGCGGGAACGAAAATAGTAATAACCCTGACACTTGTCCTGCCCAAAATTCATTTATTTCTGACAAAAAAGTAACTAAAATTAAAGCTGTTGTTAGAAGTGCGGATCCAGGTTATGAACATTGCATTGGTAAATTATTTGAAATAGACATTAGCTGCAGAAGATCTTTCGTGGATTGCACTGAAAGCGATTGCGGCTTTAATAGATTTATACCTACTACTGGAAACTATCGTGAAGATCCAATAGAGGATTCATGCTTCAACACTCAAAACATTAAGGAGTATTTCTGTACCTCTGAAGGTCCACAATACCCATTAATCTCTTGCATAAATGCTGGAGCAACAAGCTGCAATATAAACAAATGCGTCTAATTTATAATTCTTTATCTTCTCTTTTTTAAACCAAGTGCTAATAAACCAGATCCAAATAATAAAAAGCTTGTTGGCTCAGGAACTCTACCATAAACATCCAAGTTCGTTCTATAAACCCTATCCTGACCCTGAAAGGTTCTTTGTATCCTATTTCCTAAATCGTCTGTTTGCATAACAGTACTATGCTCAACTCCAGACCAACTAGATAAAATATTTATATTAGGATCTATATTACCCAAATCAGATCTATTATTCCTAATATCTGTAACCCTATTTTTAATATCTACTAAATAATCAAAAATTCTAAATTGAATATTCCTGCCTATATCATTTTGGTAACCAAATCTTGCACTATTTTCATTTCCGCCCCATGTAGGAAAATAACCATATCGATTATCAATTTCATCTTCTTGAGTCCAAACATAAACACCAGCAAGCCTAGTGCCAATAAATGTTGCAATCTCATCCCAAGGATCCAAAGGTATTCCATTAATTCTAGCATAACCAGCAAAATTATCGGTCACATAATCAGGAGGTATTGATTGCACAGGTTGTCCATTATTATACCTTTCAATAAAGTATCTTCCTGGCCGTGCTTGTGCATTTACATTATCAACAAAACATAATCCTCCAGCTATTGTAGTTCCAATGCCTAATTTTCTAATTAAATTTTTCATATTTCTCCTTATATTAACTATTTAACTATTTAATATTATTTTACTACTTATTAATAAATATATAAACCTTCCTATATCTCGGCAAAGTTAATTAATGTATGAAGTTTATATATTGCTAATAATTTGTGGAGGGATTAATATGCCTGTTGTTTTGGAAGAAAGAGTTTTGAATATAGAAAAAATTAATTCTGTAGTAAGTTTATTAAGAGGAGTAGATATGACAAATGTTAATCGTCGTTTGTCTAAAAAACTAAGGAAGGATACAAAGTTTGTTGATGGTTTGAGAGAAGAGGCCTCAAGGTTCTTAGGGTTGGCTGTAGCAGGAAACGGACACTATACCCCATCTCAGATTGTTAACGAAGATTAGCATGCATTGATATTAAATACTCCTCTTTATGTAGAGATCAGCAAGCGTCTTGGAAGGTTTATACATCATAGACCTAGTGAATATTGGAAAATAAAATCTACAAGTCGTGATGCTGGAAGATGCAGAGCTTATTTTGATACACGAATACAATATTTGAATAATAAATTAGACAAAGAATAAATCTTTCGGCTTCTATCTCTTAGCCAGAATTCTGAATTAGACATAACGATGTTAATGACACACTCCCCGACCTAAAGGTTGGGGTATCTCATTAAGCCGAAAGTGTTCTCTGCTTTAAATCTCTAAAAAAAAGGTTCTCCATTTTGTACACTTTTGAAAAATAATTCTTGATGAACCTCCTTTCAAAACTTGCAAAGCAATGTATGTAGTCTGACATCACTCTCAAGTCAATAACGTTTATTTTGTACTTCTCTGCTACTTCTATAATTGCTTGCTCGCAAACTTTTTTAGGATACTGTTTCAAGAAAACTTTTACATTGTATTTTGGTTTCCAGACAAAGAAGTTTTGATATGGGTACCTTAAACTTACCTGCCATACTAAATATATTCTATAATATACATTTTAAAGTAATGAAATCTATATTAAATATAAAAACAGATTTACTTAATTATTGAGATGGAGGTAATTTAATATGTCATTAACAGATAGATTAAATGGTTTATTTCATTCAGCCAAAAGAAATTTAAAAAACTTAGGTATAGCAACTACAATAGTAGCAAGTACCTATTTTAATAATCCAAGTAAAGCAGAAATTATTAATGTAAATCCATCATGGAACTGGCAAAATATTAATTATTTATTAGATGGAAATCCAAATACTCAAGGAAATGGCAGAGCTGATGCAGTAGCAGGAGATTTAGTAGTATTTGCCCCTGGTATATATCAATTACAAATGCAACAGGGAGCAAGTTTCGAATTAAGAATTAATAGTGTTAATTTAACTGGATTAGGATGGAATGCAACTATATTTAGAGGAGCAAGTCCATATAGCACAATAGCATGGAAGATCTACTCTAGTGACAACACACTATCAAACTTTAGAACAGAAAATGCATTCGCTGGCTTGTGGGTTGGTGGAGATAACTACAATAACATAAATTTTCGATTCATTAAAACAATAGGTCATACACAACACTATATTTGGAGAGAACAAAACGCACCACTCCCTATAAACATTCCAAGCATTAAAACTGAAAACTGTTATATCATAAATGGAGCAACAGGATTTCATTTTAATGAAATACAAGGAACCACAAGAAATACAAAATATCTTGGTATGCGTAATGTTACAATAGACGGGGTATCAGCTCTAGGCATAGACGCACCTTTGGTTATAGAAAATAATAGAGTCATTGAAGTCAGGGGTAATAATGATTTCTTTGATACAGTGATTGTAAATACAAGGGCCTCATTTAGGGAAAGAGCCTACGAAGGATTCCGTTCACCTATCGGATTTGTAGAACATAATAACGGCTCAGGAAGCCTACAAAGCAGAGGCTTCCCAGGTAATATCGAAGCAAATCCATTACTAGATGCAGAAGGTAGACCGCAAAAAGGCTCACCCGCCATAGGACCTCAATACTTCAGAGGTTATGCTGGAGCAGTCCCACCTAGATTAATATCTCCTCTATATGGTGACATAAACTTTGAAGAATCAACTGGTAATTTTAACCCATAATCTATAATAATAAATTTTTTATTTTTTCTTTAATCTTCTTCTGAAATAGATAAACCAACCAACATTTATTATAATAAGAATAACAACAAGTAGAGCAACCAATGGACTACTAAATATGCTTGCCCCTCCACCAACCACTTGAGCAGTCGCACCTATCAAACTAAATTTTATACTATCTATAGAAACATCAGCCTTAAACTGACTCTCAGTTTTTTTCCCATCTCCATAATTCAAAGCTATAGTAGCATCATATTGCCCAGATTCGATATTCTCCGTATCCCAATAAGCAATTATAACTTCTTTAGCCAGGGCTCCTATGTCAGCAGATGTAGATTTAAATTTACCCACAACATCACCTTTTTGATTTCTCATTTCAATTTCTGCAAAGACATTCTTTAACATATCATTCCATTTATTTTCTACTGTCAATTCAAACTTAGCTACACCACCAAGCCTAAAGTTCTTTACGCTAATATCTAACAATTCTATAAATATCTCACCTATGTAGAAATTTTGTTCAGATTTAGCAATCTTTCCATCATATCTCAAAGTCATCTTAGCATGATATAATCCAGGATTCTTAGCTACCCATTCAGCTTTTAGTTCCCTTATATCTTTAGATTTTATTGATTTAGCATCGCTGACTATAGTAGCTACCCTTTCATTAGTAGGCCCTAAAATATCAATCGTCGCTTCTGCTTTATCAATATCTTCTGTGCCATAATTATATACCTTTATAACAAAAACTGCTGGTTGCCCTGGCCGTACTTCAGACACCCTAACTTCAGCCTCAGCATACTTGCCAGGATATGGAACTTTTACTTCCAATCTTGAAATTACCCCAACCCTTGCACCGATATATGCTCCCTCCACCTCAACTTTAGATGGCAATTCAAGAACAATTATTTTAGCTATATGTGTTCCAGGTTTATCTAAATTAGAAGGAAGCTTCACAATATATGAAAACTGTTTAGATACCTCTGTTGCTTTAAAGTCAACAAGTATATTCCTCAAGGCAACATACTGTGCTAATTCCCCATCAACATTAAACAAAACCTTCATATCTTTCTTTTCATTATTCAACACGCTGAAACTTATATTATACTCTTTATTTGGTTCGAAATCTATTGTTGTTGAGCCTGGAGAAATACCTATTGCATTAACATTAATAATTAACATTAATGAAACTATTAAAATAACTACAGTCACAAAAATTAATCTATTATTCATACTCCTCTCCTATTGCTGTAAAATTATCTCCGCCAATATCCTTAGAATGTCGCGACTTAAGCACTACAGATCCAGTAATTGCATTATTCTTGTCATATATTGTCACATTAACATCAGTCTTTCCAGGATTTTCCAAAGTGTAAGTTATGTTTCCTTTATGTAAATTCAATATAACAGCAGAAGTTTCATCTTCTATATTCTTCTGACTAAAGAATTGTAATATTATGGCTACAGCAATAACTATCAAAAGTAAATACGCATATTTCTCAACCATTGTTTCTTTCATAGTGTCTTTGAAGTTAGCTCTCCATAAAAGTTTATTAACGATGATTTATTGCCAGGTGGCTCATCCAACGGTACCTGAATTCTAATCTCAACTTCAGCGCTATCATTACCATCAGTATAGTTCATTAAAGCAAAAACAAGATTTGATCCTGTCTCAGGAGGAATATCAGTAAACGCTGTAGGAGACAAATCACCCCTATAAGACCCATTTCCAGCAGCCTGATCTGGCCTAAATTGGAAATACTGTGTAGATAAAGCCTGAGTATCCCACAAAGTATCTGAAGCATTCAACGAAACATTTAGGAACACATTACCGTCATTTCTTAACAACAAAGGCAAAGGCGTATCGTCTGTAGTATTATCCTCATTCCCAATAGACAAACCTCCAAAGGTAGTATTCCCTCTTGGTAACGAAATTGTTACTAGAGAATTAACTTGGAATACACCTACAGCGCTATTTTGTGAAGTAGACAAAGAATCATTTGCTCTAACACGCCATCTATATGTGGTATCAACTGCAAGTTGAGATGTAGCATTAAATCTATAACAATTTGCACCACAATCTGTAATACCATCAGCAGTAGCATTTATTTCAGGTGCATCAAAGTTAGCGCTATCATCCACTTCTATAGTAAAAGACAAAGTATCACTATCTTCATCAGTTACATTCCATTGGAATGTCTGAAGTCTATTTGTTCCATTAGATGATCCTATAGGTGAAGTCAAATTGGGTGGATTAGGAGTTTGATTTACAGATATAAAATTATTACCTGCCAAATCCTTTGCAACTGTAGGGGTCGCATTTTGCTTGAAAGTATCATTCGCAAAAAATGTGAAAACCCATAACCCATTTTGGTTTAATACAACGCTACTATTAAAATATTCTGTTCCAGATCGTTGGGTTATTGACACATTATATGGAACATCATCTGGAGAATCTACTTGCAACGTTGCATTTACAGTACCATCATCTGTAATAGTAGCATTCACTTTAACCATCTGTGTAGTTGTAGAATTAATGATTAAATTAGAGGTAGCATTAATCAAAGCATTGGATATCGCTGGCGGCGCATTTATAGAAAATTCTCTAGTCTCAGATTCGTTTCTATTATCCCCGTTATCTGTTATATTTACTTTCCAGAAATATTTACCTGAATTTAATCTATACAAATTGGTTATATCTGTAGAATTTAAAGTTCTATTCCAAATAACAACTTCATCTATAGTTCCGTTGAAACCTGCTGATCCACCGGCACTCTCAAATCCTGCACCTACACGTAAATTATTTGTATTTACATTTGTGCTGAAACTACCAACATTTGTACCAACTTCGTCGCCATTTGCATAAAATACAACTGTAGAAGCATTCATAACTACTACAACCTGTGTCCAGTTATTCCTTGTAAATACATTTGCACTTGAATTGACTATGCTAACCGACTCTGCTAATGCAGATCCATCAAAGAATTCAGTTGAATTTCCAGCATAATTTATTCTGAAAAAGAAACCCATTTTACCTGCTGCAAGACTCAGATGCTTGCTTGCAATATAACCATTTAACCCAGTATTGTACGGGTATATCCATGCGGCTATTGTATAATTAACAGCAAAGTCCAAACTACTATGATCAGTTACTTGAATATAATCACCATTCTTGAAGCCATCACATTCATATCCGCCACCTAATTTACTGCCTGTAATATTTGGTCTGCAATCGCCTATTACAGTTCCATTATTATAATTGAAGTTAGAAAAGTCATAAACAAAAGTTTGATTTTCACCAAATTCACTTTGATTATCCAAATGGAACAACAAAACAGTGCTATTCTCTGGAATCACAACAGGAGCTGTCCAATTATAAGTCACATTTGTCCCAGCTGAAACGTCAAATTGTTGATACAATAATCCATGTTTGTAAAAGCTTCCAGTAGAAGTTGAATTAACCCCATAAATAAATACATCTATAATATCATTATTAGAATCTTGCAGAGTTGCGTTTAATGTTACATTAAATATACCTCGCCCAAACAAAGTATTATTAGCAGGATTGTTAAGAATAATAGAACCTGTAGGATTGTTAAGAGTCGCAAAAGTCAATTTTCTATTTGTAGTAAGGTTCAACGATTGCGTCTCAGTAGTATATCCTATCTTAGTTGCATTTACAGTGTAATTATTCCAAATCGTTCTTACATTTCTTACTACAGTATATTCAGTTATATTTTGTCTTGGTGCATCACCTGAGGAATTCGTTAAATCCTCATCAGTTAAAACACCTGTAACATTATAAAAACTTATATTGGCATTACTTACATTTCTTGCTATAGTGTCGTTAACATAAATATCCACGTACCATTGCTTGTAAAGTGTTCCAGCATCTTCTACACTATGAGTAGAATAATTTGAATTTATCAAATACAAAGTCTGATTTCCATCTAAAACCACATCTGATAAGCTAGATCCTGAAATATTAGAATCTAGTATTCTAACATTATTACAAAATGCACAAAAAACATTATAATCAGTCACAGTACCTGAACCATCATTGCCTAACAATCTAGATCCAATTAAAGAAACATTACTTGCATGTATTTCAATATCGGCTGTAATCCCTTTAGATAAAGTATTATTTTCAAAAGTAAGATTTGTAGTATTTATGGCTAACCCTCTCAACATATTTGCAGAACCACTTCCAGTATGGCTTACATAAGAATTCTTTATAATTAATATTGAATTTACAACGGCCCAGAAATTATATCTGGCACTATTTGTTCTTGCACTTATATTTGAATAATTAACAGACAGTGTTCCACCTGAAACATATAAATTATATTGACCATCTGTAGCGCTATTATTCATTTCCAAACTGCAATTTTCAATTATCAGGCTACCAGTACTCGTTATATTTATGTTTGCAGTACTTATATAAAGACATGACCTAGTAGCATTAGTAAAGTTACTAAATACTGATTTATCATTAACCCTAGTAAATATCGTATGCAAAGTATCAGAACCAGAAACAGCTATAGTATCAAAAACAGTAAGATTAAGTATTAAACTGATATCGCTAGTAATATTCAAACTAGTCGCATTTGTTTTTATATATCCCTCTTTACTATAATTTATTGAGTAGTTATTCCAATAAGTTTTGCCTGCTCCAGTATCAACATATTCTGTTAAGTTAGAATATACGGCTCCTTGTGCATTTGTCAATAATGAAAAGATTGTAGCATTTGTCCTATTACTAGCAGTTACATTAGCATCCTGCAATATAGTACCACCACTATAAACACTTGCATTTAATCTAAATCTTCTTGTCAAAGAGCCGCTTTCTATAAAATATGCGGTAATATCGCTTGAATTAAGCAATATAGTAATATTCTTAATAGTAACATTAAATAAGTTAACTCGGCTATCAGTAATATTTGTTGCTCTTACAATATTTACAAAGCTTATATTACCTCTGCTATCATTAAAGAATTTAGCATTATTAAAAACGGTCAAATTAAATTTCTCACCAGAGCTATTTGAAGTAACATTGGCGCCGCTTAAATTTAATGTTCCTTCCAAAAATAATGCATACCTGCTATCTGCACTAGAATTAAAAAGAACGGCACATTCTGATCCCAAGCTTAATCCGCCTGTTTTAGTAAGATTTAGATCTGCATTTAATCCAATACAAGTGTTATAATTAGCATTTGTACATCCATATCCAAAGTAAAGATTGATGGCATGTGATCTTAACATGCTGCAGTTTATATTATCCAAAACTTGCAAATTCCTATCCCTTATTACAAACTCTCTTGTCACAGATTCATTATTATTATCACCACTATCAGTCACATTTACTTTCCAGAAATATTTATCTGCCCTTAATCTGTACAAATCTTTTATTTCTCTTTCATTTAAACTTCTATTATAAACAACAACTTCATCAATAGTACCATTAAAATAATTTGCAACTTTCGGATCACTATTGAAACCTCTACCTATGAAAAATGGTGATGTTGTATCAGAAGCAAAACTCAAACTGCCTGAGCCATTTACTTGTCCATTTATAAATAAAGTAAAATTTCCATTGGTATAATTGATTGCAATATGTGTCCAATTATTTGTACTTATTGTTCCACTACTACTTACTCGACCTGCATTGCAGTTATCAATAGTTAAATTATTCGTTGATAAAATATAGATACTAACTCCTGTATCTACCTGATTACATTTCGCTAATATTCCTGCCCCATTTGTAAAATTAGTATATGGATAAACCCAAGCAGCCCATGTATAATTACCAGTATTAACAAAATTAATGCGAGCATTGCTAGAAATATTAATAAAATCACCATCGCCATCAAACTGCCATCCTCCAGCAAGTTTCCCGCCAGTAACATTGGGTTGCGCATTGCCAAAAGCAGTGCCATTGTTTCCATTATCTGAAAAATCAATAGCATGCGTCTGATTCTCTCCATGAGTACTCCTATTATCCAAATGGAATAGCATAATAGTGAAATTATCGGAAACAATAACAGGAGCAGTCCAGTTATATGTTACATTTATCCCAACAGGAACACTAAAATTCTGGTATATCAGTCCATGTTTATAGAAACTGGCAGTAGAAGTTGAATTAACCCCATAAATAAATACATTAACACTGCCTCCATCTGCATCTAAGACCGTGCTATTTAAAGTTATATTAAACACATCAATTAAAAATATAGTAGCATTGGGCGGCTGAGTTAAATTAGTAGAGGGCGTAGATCCAGATCTATAACTCACAATAGTGACATTATTTTCTAAAGTAGGGCTATAAAATGCATTTGTAGTTCTGTTCCCCGCATAGAAAACAAATTTTAAAGAGAGGTTATTTGGATTTCCTATAGTAGCATTACTAACAAAATTACCAGTAAATGCAACCTCTGGATAATATACATAATCACTTCCAGAAGCATTTCCAACAGAAACATTTATACTCGAACTAAAATAAGCTGTAGAATTTATAGTGATATTAATCTTATTTTCAGTACCATTGCCAGAAACATTTATGCTCTTGAATATCTGCTCTCCCCTGCTAAAAAACCTGGATGACTGATTCTTATATATAGAATCTATTTGGGTTTGGTTTAATGATTGATTAACAACCATTACTTCATCTATCATTCCATTTAAGTATTTTACTGGGTCAAAATCGCCACTATCTATTCCACGCCCAATGAAAAAGTTGGATGCGGTATTATCAGCAAAATCTAAGGTACCAGACCCATTTGTAATTCCATTATTAAAAAAAGTAACAGTTTCATTGGTATAATTAACAGCAATATGCGTCCACGTATTTGTATTTACTGTTCCTGTGCCTGCCAAGGGGAATGAAACACCAACATTGCATGAATCCATATTAATGGCCCCGCTACTTGAAATAAAAATGCTAAATCCCTTGCCGAGTTCATCGCATTTTTGAAAAACCCCAGCAGGTAAAGTTTTGGGATAAACCCAAGCCATCCATGTAAAATTGTTCTTGGGATTAAAATCAATGGCATCATTATCATTAATTTGTGCATAATCACCTGTTCCGTCTAATTGTAATCCTCCGCCAAGCCAACCATTGCTGGTATTTGTATAAGCGTTGCCTTGATAACTAGCATCCTGGCTGTTATTACTGTAATCATATGTTGTACTAGCAGTAGTATTTGAATCAAACGTCATATAGAAAATTAAATTAGTATAATTAATCAACCCAGTTGATACATTGCCTATGGTTAAATGCGTGAAATTATTTTCTTCTGTAACATTAGTTTTTGTTGAAATAGTAAAGCTTGCACTTGTTATTAGCACGGTAGGATCTAAAAAAGCATTTCTATTAAAAATAACTTCTAAAGTTTTGTCATTATTGCTTAAAGTAAAGGTACAATTGCCACCACCCAAACTTCTCGTTCGATTAAATCTAATTACAGAGCATATATCCTGATTCAAAAAAGTCCTTCTAGTTTCTATTTCCCTAACAAATCCTAAGCCATCCCTGACTGTGATTCTTCTTGAGAAAAAATAATTTGCACCATCGTAATTAAACGCCAAATCACTCGAATTCCATACTATCTTATATTGATTTACTTCTGAAGCATTAGAATAAGTATCATTAACATAAAACTTAAAGCCATTTGTAACATTCAAAATAGAATAATTCAAAAATATATTTTCCCAATTAGTTACATTTTTATAAAATTCCATAGAAATTGTTGTATTAAAAATATCATCTTGAAATTCTAAAACAGAATAATTTTGATAAGTAAATATGATAGAACCACTGCCAAATCTGATGTAATCATACAGATTAGCAGTAACATTAGCACAATAACCAACATTATTTCCATAATTTTGTCTTGTAGCTACTAAAATTATGTTTCCATTCCTATCTCTTATTTGAATTGTTGGTGGTAAAGTAATATTAATATTTCTGCGAGAAAAAACACATAAAGTAGAATTTATTTGTCTAGTTTCTATATAAGGAAAAAGCAAATTATTTTCCAAACCCCTTGAAACTGCAACCTTCCATTCTGCATTTCTAATCCTTTGATTTATATTGCCACCCCAACTTTGGAATGAAAATTCAGAAATTGTTTGACCTTTAAATACCAAATTTTGTTCTACGCTCTGATTAGTCATATTAGATTCATTTTCTAATGGTTTTTCAATCAAAGTATCATTTACTATGCTCGGTAAACTGAAACTTTCATTTCCACTAATATTAGAAGGCAATCTAAATGTAATATTCTCCTCAGGAATCCCAAATAAACTTTCATTCTTCTCCACAAATGTATATATATTTTCTACAAAAAGCCCAGTTGTACGTGGAAATTCTTTTAATATAGTAATAAAAGATTCAAATTGTTTATCAAAATCCAGTTTAATACCGACTTTTTCTTCAGCTTGAATCTCTTTTAATCCAATTTCTAAATTACCCATAAATAAAATAATAAATGATATGATAAGCAAATATAACTCATATTTTTTTCTTATAAATTCAATATCTGCCTTTATGATATTCTTCTTTTTCATTTTTTGTAATAGTAATAATTTCCCTTTTTCACAATATTATTTTTCAATCTAAATTCTCTCAAATAACCATAAATCAAATGATAAAGTACCCTTGGCGAATCACTATACTTATTCTCTAATTTTGCATCCTTATCAAGAAAGATCTCATGAAGTTCCCTAAGAGTATAAGCAAGATGTGAATTTTTCTTTAGAAATTGAAGCAATTTGCCCCTAGTGGATGAACTAGTTTCCTCTAGCTTACGCACCTCTTTAGGCATAAATTTCCCTTACCGATTATATTTATAAAGTATTGTATTTTAGTGTATATAATGATAAATATTATATTATATTGTAAAATATTGTATTTAACCAATTTTATTTAATTTAAATGCCCAATGGTAATCTATTTAAACTAAATTTTTATACAAAAAAACATGGCAATATCCAAATTTAGATCCAAAAGAAAGTCAACTGGTGGAAGATATAGAAGAATAAACAAAAAGCTAAGACATCTAGGAGGTCTCCCAACCCTAACCAAAATAGGTAATCTCAAAAAAATACGAGTTAGGACTCGAGGAAATAATATTAAAGAAAGATTACTAACTGCAAATACTGCTAATCTTTATGATCCAAAAACAAAAAAATATCACAAAGTAAAAATCGAAACTGTAATAGATAACCCAAGTAATAGAAATTTTGTAAGACAGAAGATAATAACAAAAGGAACAATCATTAAAACTGAAATGGGTAACGCCAAAATAACATCAAGACCCGGTCAAGAAGGAACTATAAATGCAGTATTAATATAATCTCTTTATCCAATTGCTCTTCTTACATCAATCACATCAATGCTATTAACACCATTAATATTTCTTACATTATCTTCTATAAGATCTAAATTATTCTCCAATTCATTTATACTAAATCTTATAATCAAAGAGCTTAAACCAAATCCGATAGGCTCTTCCTTAAAATCCAAAACCTTGCCATCTAATTTCTCTATTATAGTTTTACATTCATTTGCAACATTTTGTAAATCTACATCAATAGTTTCTGGCATAACCTTAAAAGTAACAAGAACTAAACCCATGTTTAATTAGGACCCTCAAAATTGCACAAAGGACAAACATACTTAGTAGCTATTTCTCTCTCATAAAATGTCCTTACAATCTTTGTTTCTCCACATTTGGGGCAAGGAAACATAACCCCGCCCTTTAGCAAATTTATTTTTTCTGTTTTCTTATCTACCATGAAAAACTCAGTATAATAAATGTTTATAAAGATTTCTTTACGAATAGATAAATTCAAATAATATAAAACACCAAAGATTACAAAAAGGGCGTGTAGTATAATGGACAGTACGAAACCTTGCGGAGGTTTTAATCTGGGTTCGAATCCCAGCGCGCCTATTAAAAAACATGATACACAAAAGAATCAAGAAAAAATTATTATTCATCTGCACAGAAAATATTCAAAGGAGCCCAACTGCAGAAGAATTAGTAAATACCTCCAGAGAATTTTCAAATTACGTAGCTAGATCAGCTGGCATATCTATAACCGCAGAAAATCAGGTAACTAAAGAATTAATAGCCTGGGCAGACATAATTCTTGTATTTAATGAAAAATATGATAAACATAAAACTTTTATTCTAAAAAAATTTCATAATATAAAAAAATCAATAATTGATCTCGACATAACAGACACTTATACAAAAAACGATCCTACACTCATAAATATATTAAAAAAGAAATTAAAAAAATACCTCGGTATGTGAATATTCGTAAAAAGAACTTCGTTCATTCAATTGAAACTAATGCGTGTTATGCTCTCTGACCAGAGGGAAGACGAAATTTTAGTGCAACGATGCCGAAGGCAAAATATCAGAGTTTGGAGAGCCTCTAAAATCTGGAACTACAAGGGCATCTGATTGGGATCTTATTCGAATGTATCTTAAACACGTTTAATCAATTCTCGAGCAATTTGTTGCGAGACTATCTGTTGCGAAGCAACTGCGGGCACCCCTTTTTGCGAGGGCTCTCAAATTGAATATAACTATTCATATACGAATCTATGTAAATTCTAATGGACCAAGCCTTATACTATCAAAATAAAATTTATCACTGGTAAAAGGTATGTATTCTTTCAAAAGTAATAAATTCATCATTTCTCTAACTCCCTAATTCCAAGCCATCTAACGAACTTATCACATTAATCATCTTGGGGGAAGCCATATGTACATAAATCATAGTTGTTTCTAGACTATTATGCCCTAATAAAGACTGAACTGAAGTAACATCACTACCATTCTCTATTAAATGCGTTGAAAAAGAATGCCTTAATGTGTGTGGATGAACCCTTTTGTTTATTCTAGCTTTTTTAGCAGCTTTTTTGACAATCTCTTGTATTGATCTTGAACTCAAATGATGGTCATTGTTTCCTTGAAATAACCAAGAGTCTAAAGTAACTCCTTCTTTTTGGATATAATCTTGAAGTTCTTTTTTTATCTTCTTTGCTACAATAAATAATCTATCCTTATTGCCCTTTCCATTTCTTACCCAACCATAATTATTATCAAATTCAAAATCTTTAACTTTCAGATGCACTAATTCACTTACTCTTAAACCTGCAGAATACATTAATTTAATCATTAATTGGTGTTTTTGATTTGTGATTGTATATATTAGCTTAACAATTTCATCTTTTGTTAATACTTCAGGTAAAGTTAGGGGGGTTTTTGAGTACTTGATATGATAAAATGTTTTTTTCTTATGCAAAATTTCTTCCATTAAAAATTTCAAAGCCTGTAAATTAATATTTATAGTACTACCAGAGTAATTTTCTTCAGTTAGCTTGTTTAAGTAATCAATTACATCATATTTGTTGATACTGCGTAGTTCACGCTGATAAAATACAAGAAATTTTTTGACGCAAAACATATAAGACTTGATAGTCCTTAAACTAAATCTTCTCCTTAGCATCTCTTTCTTCATAGATTCAATTACGTCCATTTTATTCTTTTTTTTATTGCATATACTTTCCGTTTTTCCAATCATAAATATTAGCACTATTAATACCCAATAAACCTGCAACAAAATAGGAGTCTTTATATTTGTCTAACAATCCTAATGCTTTTTTCTTAAACTCCAAGGAATATCTTCTTACCCCCTTTCTCTTATAACTTAACAAACCAATTTCTAATCTATCTCGTTTTCTTTTAATAGTAAAATTAATGTTTTCATAAAAATTTTTAACATTTTTGTAACCAGAAGATTTTAATCTTATTACAGAACTATCGTAAACAACAGATAGGTCCATATTAAAATCATTTTTTAAAATTTCCTTAATCTTCAGCATAGGGGTTATGTTTCCAGAACAAACAGAAAGATAAACTCCATATGGTTTTTTTAAACTAGCGCTCCCCTCAGAGTCAAATATCCCTCTCAAAAAGGCAGACTTGATACTACTACTGGCTTTCAAAATTTCTTCAGGTATTTCCCATTCCTTAGTCTTAAAAGATTTGGAGTATTGCAATAAATCTTTAACAACTAATTTAGATGTAAGATTTATAGCATATCTAGGTTTTGGTTTTACGCAAAAATTTGTAAATCTTGGTTCTCTTTTTTTCTTACTTGGTAGAAGACCATAAACTTCTTTTAAACATCTCCGAAATTCATCCGCAAAGTCTTCATCACACACATCTAATCCAACCAAAAATCCACTACCGGACTTATGAACTCTTATATATCCATCTCCACATAAAACCCCCAGGATATAGGCTTTTTCTTCAGTAAGGTATCTCTTTTGTTGCGAAATTTTGCTTAATACTTTATCCTGAAATGGCCTTTTACTTGTATGGATCCAATCATATACAGCACCATAGCTTATACTAAATCCCATTTCTGACAAAAGAGAAAAAATCTGAATAGGACGCAGTCCCATTTTCTTTAGCCTCATAACTTCCTCGTATTCTTCTAATGTATGTGTTTTATACATCTTTTATACCATCATCAGTAACAATAAATATGCATTCACCATCAGGCATAGCTGGAGCATCAACCAGTTTGGCAACCCTGCTTCCTTTTTTTCCTCTTCTTAGATAGCATCTGTAAGTACTTGCATGTGCGATGATGTGCCCACCAACCGCCTCAGTTGGATCCCCAAAAAAGGTATCTGGCTTTGCCATCACTTGATTCGTCACATAAACAGCCAAATTATAGGTATGTGCTAATTTCAATAAGTAATGTATATGTTTATTCAACTTTTGCTGTCTATCTGCGAGTTGAGATCTGCCTAAAAATTCGCTTCTAAAATGACTCATCAAAGAATCTACGATCACTAATTTGATAGGTAATCCTTGCTGAATTAATTCTTCAATTTTCTCAATCATCAACATTTGATGATCAGTGTTAAATGCTCTTCCAGTTTTAAAATTTTTTAATGCTACCTTTGGGTCCAAACCATTCGCTTTAGCAATTTTTTCTATATACTCTGGTCTAAAAGTACCTTCAGAATCAACCCATATCGCCATCCCATTTGCTCCTCCTTTTTCTTTAGGCAACTGTACACTTACTGCTAATTGATGAGCTAAACTTGTTTTTCCTGACCCATAGGCTCCATACATTTCGGTCACAGCTCCTGTTTCTACTCCTCCACCGAGTAGTGCATTAAAAGCGTTACTACCTGTGGTTATCTTTATAACCTGCTGTCTTCTCCTCAGCAAATCTTCTCCGCTCTCAAACCCCATATCCAGCTTATTTCTAGCAGTATTAATTATCTTTCTAGCAACAGCTTCGCCAACACCAGCCACTTCAACTAATTCACCAGGGCTGGCAACTGCCAAGCTCATTAAATTAGTAAAACCAGCTTCTCTTAATTTTTCACCAGTCGCAGCACCAACACCGGGCAAATCTTCAATATTAATTTCTCCTTTCTTTTCCTCTCCAGTTTTTGGGGCTGATAAGGGCTTGCCCTTATTTTCTAAAGAAGATTTTTCTTCGTCAACGTTCTTACCCAAAGAAGCTTGTTCTTTATTCATCCTCTTCCGCCTCCTTCTCCTTCTCTTGTTCTCGTGCCTCAAAATACAAGAAATCCTGCAGCTTGTTCAGTATAGCTTGAACTTTTGCAATGTCATTCAATCTTATATTATTAATAACCTCACTTCTCCAAATATCTTCATCTTTTTTCTTATAGCTCCTACTAACTGTAGCAGTTTTATATTGCATCTCTATGCCATTTATTGTTTTTTTATTATCCCAAACGACACCCTCCCAATTCGAAATTCTATATTTTTTTATTGGCTGATTTGCCATTTTATTTGCCTCCTTTCATATTTCAGATTTTATTTCATCAAAGCCAAGAAAAAGTCCATAATAGTTATTTTAGCCTTCTTTTCGGACTATTTCATAGGCTTTATACCCAATAAACTAAACTTATTTATAAACCCTGCGCGTGTTTGTCATGTAACATTTGCCCAGAAAATATATTTTAACATCTATATGTTATTATACAATTCTATTCATTATCAGTCATATTCAAACCATATATCAAGTATATGCCCTTTAATATTAGTTAAATAGTTTTTATTCTAATTACATGATGTTTTTATTTTTAATTATGGTCTAATAGCCCTAATATTCTTAATTTTATCAAAATGCTCATCATAAGAAACTAATTCTTTAAGATTATTTTCTATCATTGAACTTATAACAAGAGCATCATCAAAATCTAATTTATATTTTTTCATTGTTCTTATAGAATCATATAAGACACTTAAACTCGGCCTAAGTATAGCAATTTTTATACTATTTATAAAAATAAGAAAATTTTTCATTGCCAAAGTAGACTCTAACTTATTGG
>Ga0213870_1000362_pt1 | contig 22503 bp, 25 predicted proteins | sample WICALVC2017_Meta_FD_160119 | JGI IMG/M metagenome (GOLD analysis project Ga0213870, IMG submission 160119) | Freshwater microbial communities from subterranean cave lake in Wind Cave National Park, South Dakota, United States - WICALVC2017 | ecosystem: Environmental > Aquatic > Deep subsurface >... | reverse complement strand
GGATTGATCTTATACGATGCTAGAACTACTTCTATTATAGCTTTGACATAAATCTCTTTAGACTCATCAAAGCCTTTTCCTTTAGCTTCTTCTAGTGCTTCCTCTAATTTTAACTTAGAGCTACTCAGATATTCCAATAACTCTGTTCTTTCTACTTCAGTTAGTACCCGCTTTTCTGTCCCTTCTGTAAATGGGTTGTCATTAGATTCCGTCGCTTTTACATCACGTAAAAACTCCAGATCAGCAAATACAGGGGTTATTAAAGTAAACACCAAGAAAATCATAAATTTTTTCATAGGAATAGTCTTATACCAAATATTGTAACGCCATGCAATGCATAAGGTGGCAATGCCTAAAAATTACGAAACAATTGTTTCGGCCGGATCAGAGGGCAGACTCAAGAAGTAGCTTGATCCCTTCTTGCCATGGCAAAATTGGAATTCCATCCATTTCATACGGGCGAGGAGTTAAACAAAAAATAAAAGGTTTAGCATTTGGGTATTCTGATAAAAATGATTTGAGAGATCTGAGGTCATTTGATTTTGGATTTTGAGATGACTTGATTTCAATTGCAACTAGTGGCCTTGAGGATCCGCGATGTATGATAAGGTCAACCTCTAGCCCTGTATTTGTTTTCCAGTAGTGCAATCGATAATCTAAATCTGCATATTGACTGAGACGGATGATTTCAAGCACTACCCATGTTTCAAAAAGTTTTCCAAAACGAAATGAACTTGGACGCAGCTCGGTACGTAATTCGCCACAAAGTGCATTTAATACACCACAATCAAAAAAATAGTATTTTGGACTTTGCAAAGTTTGTTTTCGAATCGACCGTGACCAACCATCAATACGAAACACAATCAGGGTATCAACTAAAATAGAAAAATATTCTTGAACTGTTTTTCCGCTCACCCCAACTTCACGTCCAATAGAGGTAAAATTAATAGGTTCTCCATTCATTTGTGCAGCAATTTCTAAAAATCTAGAGAAACCTTGTAAATTCCTAATTTGCGACTCTTGCTGTATCTCTTCTTTCAGATATGTACCAACGTAAGCTTTTAATGTTCGTTCAGGGTTAGGATCCTCAAAATAAATCTTAGGAAGGGTACCTGTTTGTAAAACACGATTGAGGTCTAATTCATATTCATGATGCGTCAGGGGATGTAAAGACAATGTCCAGGCTCTCCCACCCAGAAGATTTGCACCCCCCCGCTTTAGTTTTCTTGAACTAGATCCAGTTAAGATAAAATTAATTTTATTTTTCTCAATCAGGTCATGCACCTCATCTAATAAGGCAGGAAGTTTTTGAACCTCGTCAATGAAAACAGTTACTTTACCATACTTTTTTATCGCTGCGTTCGTTTCTGCTCGAAGAAGACTGGGGTTAATAAGGTATCGGCTAAATTCATCATCGTGCAAAAGATTGATTGTCAAAGAAGGACCAACTTTTTTTAGATAAGCTTCTGCTAAAGTAGTTTTTCCAACACCCCGGGGTCCAAATAGAAATGCGGATTGTTTATTCCCCAATAGTTTTAATAGGTTTAATAATCGTGGAGTCATACTTATTATTTATAATATTAATATGGAGTTCAACTACTAGCAAGTTTAAAGTTGATTTGTTACCTGCCGAATGCCTTATGGGACTGTCGAAAAATGTTTTTCGATGGTCCCCTTATAAACTCTGTTTAGCAAATGTGGCAACATAAAGACCTATTGCATAAGTTGAGATCTGTGGTGGCACACCTAAAGAGCTAGGATACACAGAAGCATCGCAAACAAAAAGATTATCTAAATGGTGGTAACGTCCAAACCCATCTAAACAAGATTTTTTTGGATCGTTACCCATCCAAACAGATCCCATGGGATGCACAGACACAAGATCCACCGGAGCGGAAACGTGTCGAGCATCCACCCGAAGCCTTGGCGAGGGGTAATGATACGAGCGGGTCTCATCAGGACGCGACAAAATATTTTGAGAAAGATTGGGAAAAGGTTCAATCACTTGCTCTGCGCCTGCTTTTTCCAATATTTTTGCACACTCTTTAAAACCCAAATTCAATTGTTCTTGATCTGATGGAGTAAGCTTATAATCAATTACAGGATAAAACCCATTCTTTGCTTTGACCGAACCACAGCTCTCATCATGCACCATTGCGCTTAAGCAAGCCATATAAGGATACGACGCCATTAAGCTCGCATGTTCACTGCCAAATCCAGGTAAAAATGAAGCAGCACCAACTGGATGCGCAGAGCCTGCTACAATCCAAATTCTTTTATTTGGATTTTCAAAAGATAAAAACTCAGTGCACTCAACACTTTGTGGAATGCCTTTCCAAAGTTCAACCTTTTTAGAAAAAATTCCAGCTACAGCACCTCCAGGATGAAGATACAATCGAGAACCAATTAAATGTTTTGGATCAGGGACTTCAGATCGCATTAAAAAAAGCGGAGTTTCAATGCTGCCTGCTGCACAACAAAAAATTTTTGCACTTATTTCAAGTTGCGCATGTGCCTTGTATGACTCAGGGTTGATCACTCTAGCTAATATTTTTTTTACTTTTCTATCTTCATACACTAATTTTATAGCTAAAGTATTTGCAAATATGGTGATATTTTTTTCAAGTGCTTCCTTTAAAAAGACTCGCAAAGCATTGAGTTTCGCATCAAAAGCACAACCTAACTCACAAAAACCACTCCCCACACAACCTTGCCGATTGTGTTTTAAAAATCCTCCTCTGTACCCCAATGACTCTATACCTTTTTTTATGAGAACATTATTTTGATTGAGTTCATGGGGTAAAATTTCTTTTACACTGAGTTTTTTTTCAACTCTCTCAACAAATGGCATAAAAGTGGTGGCGTTAAAATTTTGTAATCCCCATTTCTCAATTAATATTTCAGGAGGTCTTTTACAGAGATTTAAATTGTGAAGAGTTGACCCTCCAACTCCCTTTCCATGCAGCACTCGAATGGCACGATCTTGTGTCCTTCTAGAACCAGAATCATAAAAAAGACGCGGGAACATACTGTCTTCACGTTGGTTAAAATCTCGTGGCAATAAAAAATCCCCTGCTTCTAAAACTACAACCGAATATCCAGCTTGAGAAAACTCATACGCTGCTGCAGCTCCACCAGCTCCAGAACCAACAATACAAACATCAGTTTGAATTTTTTTATTTTCTCTTTCTGTAGCAAAATGCCGATAAGTATAAATCATAGGGTGTTAAAGAATGCGCGTAATTTTAGGAATTTCATCAAAGGCTTGATCATATGTCCAGATTTTATCACAGCTTAGTCGTTGCATAAGGGCAAGGTGAAGACAGTCTCGTGATGAAAGCTTTTGATACTGAAGTGCATAATTGCGAGCTAAATCAACATCGACTTTATTCACTGATTCTATCTGGTCGACTAGATCCTCTAGTGCACTATAAGCAATTTGAAGATATTTAAAGTCTGAGATTGCTTTATAACGATGAATAATTTCTTGAAATGCCTTTGAGCTAGTAACAAACCTTTCACGCGATTGGATCAGACTAGAAATTAGCTCGATGACTCTCTTTTTGTTCACGTGGGTTTTACCGACCAAGTACATTGGGATACAAGAATCCACATAGATCATACTTTACAGGTTTTTACCTTTTTCAATTTGCTTAAGAATTTCATGAATTTCTCCAGCTGGACCACTGTACTTTGTATATTTAAGAAGCTTGGCAATTTTCTTTTCAGGGGATAATAAACTGTTTTTTATAATCACACTTCGGATACTGTCTCTTACCCATTGAGCAATGGTTTGTTTATTCAGCTGGCTTATTTTTTGAATTTCATTAAATTCATTATCTGGAAAAAGTACTTGTAACCGCTTACTCATAATATGAGTATAATTTAACTCATATGATGAGTCAACTAGAAACCCTTCATTCATAGCAGTTCATTGCCAACGCAGTGGTTTCTACCGATTCTATAGAGATCCGCCTAAAAAGCGCTCGTAGCGGCTATCCAATGCTGAAGAAACAAAGTTTGACTGGCTCACCAGTGGCCCACTGTATCCAATTTTTTCCCAATTTTTTTCCTCACTGTAATATGCAAAATAACATAGCTCCTTTAAAGCCACGAAAACAGGCCATCTCCAGGCAGCACCGTTTTGCCAATCCTTCATGCATGTTTTTTTATCTTCAAGCGACAACTCCGTAAAACGGTTTATAAATCCATGAAAAAAAATTGGAGTGTGCTCCACTAAAAATAGTGCAAGCTTTAATTCAAGAAGATCTCTTTTTTTAAGTGAAGACAAAAAAAGATCTATTTTTTTTATATACGCTTCTGTATTTGCCTCTAGCGTAATCACAGAAAATACCGCTGCTAAAACTTGAGCTTGATCGAAACTTAAATTTTTTAAATTTACACTACTTATTTTTCGAGGACTTTTTAAAAAACGCATGCCAAAAACTAGGACAAACGAAGCAAATAAACTAAATTTGATAAAAGAGCGTCGAGAAAAATTGTTTTTAAGCACTTGAAATTAAAATCGACTGATCACTTCTGACTTATCAAAGAAATAAGCAACTTCTCGGTCAGCAGATTTAATGGAGTCTGAGCCATGCACGGCATTTGCTTCAATGCTATCCCCAAAATCCTTACGAATTGTTCCAGAAGCAGCTTTAGCAGGATCTGTTGCACCCATAATTTCTCGATTTAACTCAACAGCATTTTCACCTTCTAAAACGAGAAGGAGAACAGGTCCACTAGTCATGAAACGCACTAGAGATCCAAAAAAAGGCTTGTCCTTATGCTCAATATAAAAACCTTCTGTTTTCTCTTTAGACAATTTTAAAAATTTTGTGGCAGAAACTCTTAAGCCACGCTTTTCAAAGCGAGCAATCATTTCTCCTACAATATGCTTTTGCACTGCATTTGGTTTAATAATAGAAAATGTTTTCTCAATAGCCATGCTTATCCCCTCCAAATCTCAAGTAAAGTCTTTGCAATATCTGCTGGACTTCGAGTTACTTTTACACCACAAGATTCAAGAGTGGCAATCTTTTCTTGAGCTGTACCTTTCCCACCACTAATAATGGCTCCAGCATGGCCCATTCTTTTCCCTTTAGGAGCTGCTTGCCCCGCAATAAATCCTACAACTGGTTTTTTCATTTCACGTTTAATATAATAAGCTGCTTCTTCTTCAGCAGAACCACCAATTTCTCCAATAAGCACCACTGCTTTAGTTTGCGAGTCACGATTAAACGCCTCTAAAACATCAATAAAATTTGTCCCATTGATTGGATCCCCACCAATACCAACACAAGTGCTTTGACCTAATCCTGCATTCGTCAGCTGAAATACCGCTTCATAGGTCAGTGTCCCGCTACGAGATAAAACACCGACATGCCCTGACTTATGGATATGGCCTGGCATTATCCCAATTTTACATGCTTCAGGTGTAATCAGTCCTGGACAATTAGGACCAATCAGTCTTGTTTTTTTTCCTTGGAGATATTTTTTCACGCGAAGCATGTCTAAAACAGGAATCCCCTCTGTGATTGCAACCACGAGATCTAGTTCTGCATCCACTGCCTCACAAATAGCATCTGCTGCAAAAGGCGGAGGGACAAAAATCATAGAAACATTACAACTCGTTTTTTCTTTAGCTTCTTGAACCGTATTAAATACAGCAAAACCTTCGTGAACTTGCCCACCTTTTCCAGGTGACACACCTCCAACCATTTTTGATCCATACTCACGACATGCCACTGAGTGAAAAGTGCCTTGAGAACCCGTTAATCCCTGACAAATAACTTTAGTGTCTTTGTTTATCCAAATAGCCATCTTAACTCCTTACAGCAGCTACAACTTTGCTAGCTGCATCTGATAAATTTTCTGCAGGAGTGATCTTTAAGCCAGACTCACCTAAAAGCTTTCTTCCCTTTTCTACGTTAGTGCCTTGCAAGCGCACGACTAAAGGCACTTGAAGCTTCACTTCATTAGCTGCAGCAATAATCCCTTCCGCAATAACATCGCACTTCATTATTCCACCAAAAATATTTACTAAAATGGCTTTTACTTTTGGATCTTGCAAAATAATTTTGAAAGCAGCAGTTACTTTTTCACGATTTGCACCGCCACCAACATCCAAAAAATTTGCGGGCATACCGCCATGGAGTTGTATAATATCTAAGGTAGACATGGCTAACCCAGCACCATTTACCATACAGCCAATATTTCCATCTAAGCTAATATAAGCTAAATCATATTTTGCTGCTTCTGTTTCAAGTGGATTTTCTTCAGTTGAATCCCGCATTTCAGCAACATCGGGATGACGGAAAAGAGCGTTGTCATCAAAATTCAGTTTAGCATCTAAAGCAATAAGATCGCCTGACTTTGTTAAAACCAATGGATTAATTTCACACAAACTACAATCTAATTCAGTAAATGCCTTATAAAGGGATCCCCAAAAAGAGACAGCTTTTTGTATTGATCCAGCAGGAAGTCTTAATGCAAAAGCTAATTTTCTTCCATGAAAGGGCTGGTATCCTGTCACAGGGTCAATGAATACTTTTATAATTTTTTCTGGAGTTTTAGCGGCAACTTCTTCAATGTCCATTCCACCTTCAGAAGAACCCATCAAAACAATTTGTGAGGTGGCACGATCAACAAGTAATGCACAATAAAATTCTTTTGCAATGTCACAACCTTCTTCAATATAAATTTTGTGAACTTTTTTTCCTTCTGGAGGAGTTTGTGGAGTTTTAAGCATCATCCCTAAAATTTTTGAAGCATAAGATTGCACTTCCTCAAAACTTTTTGCAAGTTTTACTCCCCCACCCTTGCCTCTCCCGCCTGCATGGATTTGTGCTTTTACCACCCAGACATTGTATTGTGTCGGATTTATATCCCCACTTGTCGTTTGCACATGATGCATTGTCACTTTCCCATTAGTTTCTGTCGCTTTTACATCACGTAAAAGCTCTGGCTGTGAATGCTCCGGCTGCGCGCGCTCCGGCAGCAAATCTCCTGAACTCTTTAACGTTTTTGCATTTTGAACTGCTTCTTCAGAACTGAAGGCAACCTTCCCATTCAGCAGTGGAACTTTGTAGCGTTTTAATAACGCCTTAGCTTGATATTCATGGACGTTCAAGGTTTGCTCCTTTTTAGTATGACAAACGTTTTAATGCTTCTACTAATTCTTTAACGGCTTGAGCTGATTTTTCAAACATTGCCATTTCTTCCGTATTCATCTCAAGCTGCATCACTTGTTCTAATCCTTTTGCACCAAGCTTTGCAAGTACTCCACAGAACAGTCCATTTTGACCATACTCTCCCTGTAAAAGCACTGCACAAGGCAGAACACGTTTTTTATCCCTTATAACTGCTTCTGCCATTTGCACAGCACTGGCAGAAGGAGCATAATATGCAGAACCTGTTTGTAATAGATTTACAATTTCAGCCCCGCCCTTCCTCGTGCGATCTACAAGTGCATCAATTTTTTCTTTTGGTAAAAGTTGTTGCAATGGGATGCCACCCACAGTTACATAACGAGGCATGGGAACCATTGTGTCGCCATGACCACCATAAACAAATGCTTGAACATCCTCGACGCTAACATTTAGCGCTTCAGCAATAAAAGAACGAAACCGTGCGCTATCTAGAACACCAGCCATACCTAAAACTCTTTCACGTGGAAATTTACTGGCATCATAAGCTATATGGCACATGGCATCGAGAGGATTGCTCACAATAATAAGCACGCTGTTTGGAGAATATTTTACTACATTCTCTGTACACTCTTTTACAATTTTAGCATTGGTTGATAAAAGATCGTCGCGGCTCATTCCAGGCTTTCGGGGCAGCCCTGCTGTAATGATCACGACATCGCTATCTTTTGTAAGAGCATAGTCTTTACCACCTACAAGTCTTGAGTCAAAGCCCTCTACAGGACTTGCCTCAAAAAGATCTAAGGCTTTACCTTTCGCAGCTCCTTCATTCACATCAATTAAAACGACATCCCCTAGTTCCTTAGATGCTGCCCAGTGAGCACATGTAGATCCTACAAATCCAGCTCCAATTACAGAAATTTTTGGACGTTTATTCATTTTTGCTTCCCCCTCTTAGATACGCTCTTACATATTCGAAATAATAGCATCTCCAAATTCACTACATTTAACTTCTTTTACACCGGACTGACCTTCTTCACGCATTAAACGCGCAAAATCATAGGTCACGGTTTTTTGAACAATAGCTCTGTCCATCCCATGAATAATGAGATCAGCAGCTTCTTTCCAGCCCATGTGCCTAAACATCATCTCCCCTGATAAAATAACAGAACCTGGGTTTACTTTATCTTGGTTAGCATATTTTGGAGCTGTACCATGGGTAGCTTCAAAAATTGCATGACCTGTCACATAATTAATATTTCCACCAGGTGCAATTCCAATACCTCCAATTTGCGCAGCTAGAGCATCTGACAAGTAATCTCCATTTAAATTGGTTGTAGCAATTATTGTAAAATCTTCAGGCCGGGTTAACACCTGTTGCAAGGTGATATCCGCAATTGCATCTTTTATTAAAACAGTTCCAGGAGGGGGTGTCCCATTACAATCCTCCCATGCAACTGCTTTTCCTTTAAACTCTTCTCGCGCTATTTGGTAGCCCCAATCCCTAAAAGCACCTTCTGTATATTTCATGATATTGCCTTTATGAACTAATGTTACATTGGGATGGTCGTGATCAATGGCATATTGAATCGCTGCACGAATCAAACGATATGACCCTTCTTTTGAAATAGGCTTAATTCCAATTCCACTAGTTTCAGGAAACCGAATTTTTTTTACTCCCATTTCTTGCTGTAAAAATTTTACTATTTTTTTTGCTTCAGGAGAATCCCAAGCCCACTCAATCCCAGAATAGATGTCTTCAGTATTTTCCCGAAAGATAACCATCTCAACGCGCTCGGGTCTTTTGACAGGACTAGGCACTCCTCTAAAATAATGAATCGGTCTCAAACAAACATAAAGATCCAAAAGCTGTCGAAGTGCAACATTTAAAGAGCGAATGCCACCTCCTACAGGCGTAGTAAGTGGGCCTTTAATACCAACTAAATACTCTTCAAAAGCACGAATTGTGTCATCTGGCAGCCAGTTGTCGAACTTGTTTTTTGATTTTTCACCTGCATAAACTTCATACCACACGACTTTTCTTTTCCCTTGATACGCTTTTTTAACAGCTGCATCAAACACGTGCTGAGAAGACCTCCAAATATCTGATCCTGTGCCATCACCTTCTATAAAAGGAACAATAGGATTGTTTGGAACTTCTAAGGATTTATCCGCATTCATTCGAATTTTTTCACCATCTTTAGGTGGTGGAAAAAGTTTGTACTCTGACATAAATCATACCTCCTTGTAATTTAGTCACTTAATAATTATTGGGATTAATAATAGGGGTATCAGGTCCCAGAATTGCCGTCAAATGTAAAAATTAAAATTAAAAATACCAACCTAAAGCAATCCCAGGCAAAAAAATAAAAAAAGGTCCAACACCTGCAAGACCTGCATTGATATTAATATGTAATCCTATCTCGGTTGTATAATCCATACCACCTTCTAAATAAGGGAATGTAATTTTATCGTACTCTAATAACCAAAATAATGCTTTGCTTGGTCCTCCACGCATGTGACTGATCCCACCGCCAATATAAGCAGCAAGGGCTTCTGGGGAAAGAAAGAGTTTTACATCCAACTGGTATGTGTTCCATTCTTCAAGAAAACCCGCACCAACTGAAAGTCGAAACTCTTCGTGCAAATTAAATCCTAACATTGCACCAGGCAGTACAGGAAAAGGCTCACCTGCTGCAATATCTAGTCCCACCCAATACTCTTCCCTTGGACCTGCATTAGCACACATAAATGTCCCAGTTAAAAAAAATAAAACTATAGCTCTCTTGAGTCTTTGCATACCACCATTGTACAATAAAAACTGGGTATGAAAACTATTCTAGTCATTGGAGCTGATGGATTTGTAGGATCGAACGTTGTCCGTTATTTTCAGAATAAACATAAAATAATTGCAACTTTTAATAAGCATATCATTAATTACCCAGGAGTTTCTCGTTTCATGTTTTCACTTAAAGATCGAGACTATATCAAAAGATTGGTCACCTTAACAAAACCAGAGGTCATTATTTACTGTGCTGGACTGACAGATTTTATGGAATGCGCCAAGCGCCCTCAAGCAGCAGAAGCCATTAACACTTTAGGACCTGTGTTGCTTTTTGGTGCAGCAGATGCTGTCGTTCACCGCTTTATTTATTTATCAACAGCATATGTGTACGATGGGAAAAAAGGTAATTTTTCAGAAGATGATCTTGTATTTCCAGAAACACAATTTGCAAAAGGAAAACTAGCTGGTGAAAACTACGTACGTAGCAAAAGTTCTATTTATACGATTTTTCGTTTTTCTCCCATTTATGGAATAGGAAGCATCTACCATCCTAGTCTCTTTGATAAGATCCGAATGAAGCTTGAGCGTGGCACACGTGCTGAGCTACCTGAAAATGAAACCCACTCTTTTTTATCAATGGATATAGCATTAAAAGCTATCGAATGGGTCATCACGCAAGAAAGTAAAAATGCAACCTATAATTTAGGAGGACTCACTAAAATATCCCTTTTTGAATATGGAAAACTAATAGCTGAAACATTAAATTTTAATCCTAACCTGATCACACCAGGCCAAGCTCAATTTCAAACGGATGTGGACTTTTCCCTGAATGGTTCGGAAATTGTTACACAGCTAGATATTGATCCCTTGACTTTGGAGCAAGGACTTAATTTGCTTAAGAAGCAACTGGTTTGTGGACTCACGAGTCACACCGCGTGATGCTCTTACAAAATCAACAAAAAAATACTTTACAAGTTTTTCAGGACTTACTTTTTCCCCTCGATATGTCCAAGAAACTTCTAGAAAAGGCCCTGTTTGCGCAAGAATGTCATTGTGCTGCTGTTGTGGGGTATCCTGTGACTGCCCATCCACTGCAAGTTCTTGTGGTCGGTGTTGAATAAATGAAATATTAATCATCCCATGTGATGAATTTGCAAAAACAAGCTTTACGTTGTTTCTAAAAAGCATGAAATCTGCAGCTGTATTTGTAATCCCATAAATTTTTACTTCACTAAACTTGGTGTTGTTTTCACTATAGCCATTAAAAACTCTTGCATATGCCATGAATAAATCTTTTAGTTCTTGCATAAATTCTACTGTAGCTTCTTCTACTATTTGTTTTGGATCAAGCTGGCTTAATGCTTGATAAATATTTGGTGCTTGTGGATTTAATTCAAACTTTGCTAGTTCACTAATCCAATTCATATCTGTAGATAAAATATTTTTTGACATTGCCATTGAAATACCCCTCTTTTCAAAGAAAAAGACCCTTGAAGCTCTTGAAACCTGGAAATTTGAATCCCACGGTTAAAAGTGGGCGCCGTAGTAGCTGCTTTAGGCTTCCTGGATTTACAGGCATGCACACCACAGCCAGGGACAGCCCCCATAAAAGTTTAGGTGTCGGATCAAATTTGGCCGTCGCCTAAGAACCTCGAGGGTCTAGAACTGATTATACAGAAATTTTAAAAAGAAAAAAGACATCTAGAAACTTTTCTGCTTATTGACGAAGAAATTATTTTATGGAACCCTTCTCTCTAAAAGCACGCTCTTAACAGGAGATTCTATATGACCGATGCCCAACTAGGAACAAACATACCAACACTAAGCTTAATAAGTTCAGAAGGGACCACCATCAAACTTCCACAAGACTGGAAAGGAAAATGGGTGGTGCTTTATTTTTATCCCAAAGATGATACCCCAGGTTGCACCAAGCAAGCGTGCAGCTACAGAGACTCCATTGAAGATTTTAAAAAACGCGGAGTGCTCATATATGGTGTAAGCTTAGATGATCTTACTTCTCATGAAAAATTTATTAAAAAATATAACTTAAATTTCCCATTGCTGTCAGACTCTAACCACGAACTAAGCCAAACTTTAGGCGTATACAGCGGCAAGGGGTTATCGCGCGACTCTTTCCTGATTAACCCTCAAGGTCAGGTGTCTGAAATCTGGAGAAAAGTAAAGCCAGACACAACAGTTAGTGAAATATTAGAGTCCTTAAAAAAGTATCTATAGGACTTCTTAAGGACTTCTTAGACGGGCTCTTAAACTTCAAGACACATGCCTTCATAAGCAAAAGACCAGTCCACTTCGTAGACTTTAATTCCACGCTGACGCGATGTTTTGAGTTGGTTCTCATAATAACGACGAGTTTCAGCTTCAGCAGTTGCAATTTTCTCATCAGATGATGCTGGATCATGGTGAATAAATCGCACTCGCTTTATCCCTTCTCGCATGGCGAGATCAAGTCCTATAGAAGCTGCCGCGTGCCCCCAATTAATTTTATCAATGGTTTCAAGAAGCGTATACTGTGCATCAAAAAGCATGAGATCCACACCTTGATAAAGGGGTAAATCTACTCCAAGTTTTTCCCTACTCATTCGAGTACACTCTGTATCCACACAATAAGAAAATATTTTTCCTACATGTTCAAATTTATAACCCCAACATGGATCTGGATGATCTAATTGATACGGAGTAACATGTATATTACTAAATTCTACGGTTTTTCTAGGTTCAAGCTGGTGATAAATAATTTGAGCCCCAATGTTTTGAAGAGCAACTGGGAAAAAGGGTTTCTGAAATACAGTCTGAAACATAGCCTTAAGATCTTGTTGAACAGCATATACATGAATTTTATTTCCTGGGATAAAAATAGGCACAAAAAATGGTAATCCTAGAACATGGTCCCAATGAAAATGCGTAAAAAGGATGTGAACTTCTCCTTTCCCGTGCCCACATGGTCCCTTTAAGAGTTCATATCCCAAAAGTCGGATGCCACTACCAGCATCTACAATAATTTGTTGCTCAGGAGTTTTTACTTCAATACACGAGGTATTTCCTCCAAAACCAGCCCATTTCCAAAACGGAAGAGTGTTTAAGTATGCTTGAACCTCTGCTTTATCTTTGTGTCCTGAATTAAGAAAACCCTCTACAATATTCTGAATTCTTATTTGAACAGCTTCTGGAGTTAACGGAGAAGGCAAAGATCCCCGCCCACCCCAAATTTTCACAAACATAGCCATATTTATAGTATACTTAATTTTTCATAGGTTTCTAATTTTTTGTTATTAAAATTATTTAAGAATTTTAGCATTTTAGTGTTTTTCTTTACTTTTTTACCTGTTTGTGCTAAGTTAGCCCCTTGCTCGAGGAACAAAAACTTGAGCAGATGCTTTTTGAAGCCCCGAACATGCATACTCTGGCTCTGGTTTATAAAGGACGGTATTCGAAATGCTTACATTTAAAGTTGGCGATAACGCTGTTTACCCCTCCCATGGAGTAACAGTCATTAAAAAAATTGATGAAAAAGAAGTTGGGGGAAAGAAAAAAAGCTTCTACGTACTCCAAGTCCTTGAAAATGAAATGACAATTATGGTCCCAACAGACAATATCCAGTCTGTAGGCCTGCGCCCTATAATAGGTAAAAAAGAAGTTTTAAACGTTTATAAAATTCTTAAAAATAAAAATGTAAAAATTGACAATACTACTTGGAACCGAAGATATCGTGAGTATATGGAAAAAATCCGGACTGGCTCTCTATATGAAATAGCTGAAGTATTGAGGAATCTTTATTTATTAAAATTCAATAAAGATCTTTCTTTTGGAGAGCGTAAAATGCTGGATACTGCTAAGCAACTCTTAGTAAAAGAACTCAGCATAGCAAAAAGTCAAGACGAACAAACAGTAGAAGCAGAACTCAATGCCATCTTCGAGCCCCACTAATCCAGAAAAACAAGAAGTCAGAGTCCGCTATGCACCAAGTCCTACAGGATATTTACACGTAGGTGGCGCACGCACAGTTCTTTTTAATTGGCTTTTTGCTAAAGCTACAAATGGAAAATTCATTCTAAGAATTGAAGATACAGATCAAGCCAGAAGCACCCGACAATCAGAACAGCTCCATATTGAAGATATTCGCGGTCTTGGGTTAATTTATGATGAGGGCCCTGATATTGGTGGACCTTTTGGACCTTACAGGCAATCTGAACGACTTTCTTTCTATGCTCAATATGCAAAGGAACTTTTAGATTTAAATCGAGCATATTTTTGTTTTTGCAGCGACGAGCTGCTTACTCAAAAACGAGAAACTGCCATGAAACTAGGAAAGGTTCCACAGTATGATGGAACGTGCAGAGATCTTCCAAAAGAAGAAGCTTTGATGAGAAAACAAGCAGGAGAAAAAGCAACGGTACGCTTTAAAGCTCCTGTTAAAGAATACAAATTACAAGACGCCGTAAGAGGTGAGGTGATCTTTCAGCCTCAAATGGTAGGCGATTTTGTACTCCTTCGAAATGATGGAATGCCAGTTTATAATTTTTGTTGTGTCGTAGATGACCATCTCATGAAAATAAGCCACGTTCTTCGTGCTGAAGAACATTTATCCAATACCGTTAGACAAATGATGCTCTATGAAACTTTTAATTGGCCTATGCCTGTTTTTGCACACTGTTCTCTCATCGTTGGAGCAGACAAACAAAAGCTAAGCAAACGCCATGGAGATACGAGCGTACATGAGTACATACAAGAAGGATTTTTAAAAGAAGCCCTCTTAAATTTCCTAATTCTTTTAGGGTGGTCAGCGCCGGATAATAAAGAAATTTTAAATATACAAGAAATGATTGAACGCTTTTCATTAAAGCGCCTGCACAAACCACCGTGTGTTTTTGATTTAAAAAAACTAGAGTGGATGAATGGGCAATACATTCGTTCATTGCCTTTATCTGAAATAACTGAACGCGCTCTTCCTTTTTTAAAAGAATTACCAATTGAGAGCGTTCCACCGGAGGATTTGCGTGATGCAAATCCGACAAAAACCCATGAAGATTTGCAGGATGCAAATCCGACAAAAACCCATGAGGATTTGCGTGATGCAAATCCGACACAATACAAAGAATGGTTAGAAAAAGCATTTGATACGATTCGTGGACAGCTTATAAAACTAAAAGATGCCCCCCGATATTTAAGTTTTTACTTTAATGAAACATTTAAAATAGATGAGGAAGCTAAAAAGATCTGCCAGGAACCCCACTTTGCACTTGTAGTAAAAGCCTTCAAAGCTGAACTAGAACTAATAATTCAAAACCCTGTAAAAAACTTATATAATGAAGAAGATTTTACAACCCTTCAAGAATCTGTAAAATTTAAAACTGGAGTAATGGGCAAAAACCTTTTTATGCCAATACGGATTGCCATGACGGGGCAAACCCATGGTCCAGAACTCAAACTTGTATTTCCTTTATTAGGAGTTAAAAAAATTTTTGAGCGTGTTAAAAAAATATTAGGAGAATAAGTGAAACCCCCACTGCGTATTTCAAACACTCTATCCAAAAAAAAAGAAGTATTTTCTCCATTAAATCCACCAAAAGTTCTTTTTTATAGTTGTGGACCAACCGTGTATGGTCCACTCCACATTGGAAATGCAAGAGCACTTCTTTTTGCTGATTTTTTTTATAAATTGCTAAAACATTTAAAGTACGATGTTCAATTTGTACGAAATTATACTGATGTGGATGACAAAATTATTGAACGTGCAAAACAAGAAAACATTTCTGCACTGGATGTAGCTCAAAAATATATTGACTACTGTGAAAAGGATATTGCGCTTCTAGGGCTTGCAAAACCATCGAAGACAGCCCGTGTAACAGAAAGTATACAGGATATCATTCAGCTTATTCAAAAAATTATTGAAAATGGACATGCTTATATTGTGGATGGAGAAGTGCTTTTTTCTGTTCATGCTTTTACGGGTTATGGAAAACTCTCCGGTAAACACATTGATGACCTTCAAGCAGGCGCTCGAGTTGAAATCGATACCAAGAAAAAAAATCCACTCGATTTTGCACTTTGGAAGCCATACACAGGTGACCCTCATTGGGATAGCCCATGGGGAAAAGGCCGTCCAGGTTGGCATATTGAATGCTCTGCCATGGTGGGTCGCTACTTAGGAATGACTATTGACATCCACCATGGTGGACAAGACCTGATTTTTCCTCACCATGAAAATGAAATTGCACAAAGCGAAAGTGCTACTGGAAAAACTTTTTGTAATTATTGGCTACACCATGCATTCCTAAACATGAAAACAGAAAAAATGAGTAAAAGTTTAGGAAATATTCTTACGATTCGTGAATTTATTGAAAAATATGGGGCAGAACTTTTGCGATTTCTTTATATTAGCCACCATTTTCGCTCTCCAGTGGAATACTCACCAACTCTTTTAAAACAATCTCTAGATGAATTAGAGCGAGTTTATATTTTAAAAAAATGGGCAAAAGAAAATCTAGATCTAGAAATGACTGCTTCTAAAAAATCGTCGGAGCATTTACATGTCGAGCGCGCCACTCGCGAGCTTGGAGACGCTTGCGTCTCCAATGTACTTGACGCGGGAGCCACTCGCGAGTTTGGAGACGCAAGCGTCTCCAATGCACTTGGCGTGGGAAAAAGAGTGAGCGGTGCCAATATGAATGCGACAAAATCTGACGAAGTCTTTCAAAAAATGGAAGAAGATTTACTCAATGACTTAAACAGTCCTGGGGCATTAGGTCACTTATTTACTTGGGTACGAGAAATCAACCGAAATAAAGACATAACTCATGCAACAGATTTTTACAATTTTCTAAACAATAAAATTTTCCCCATTTTTAATGTGTTTGGAGATGACCCAGAAACAGCGCTTGCACAAATCCAAAAAAATAGAAAAAGCTTGAGTACGATTCAAACTACATTTTCTGAAGAGCAAATTCAGAGCCTCATCAACGAAAGAACCAGCGCTAGAAAAAACAAAGACTTTAAACGTGCAGATGAAATCCGAAAACAATTAGATGAGCAAGGCATTGAAATTACAGACTCACCCACCAGCACTGCTTGGCAGTATAAATAAGCAAAATGCAATTTAAATTAAAGACTTCTTTTCAACCTGCTGGAGACCAACCACACGCTATTGGAAAAATCATAAAAGGCATTCAAGAAGCCAAGAAACATCAAGTTCTTTTAGGTGTCACAGGATCTGGAAAAACTTTTACAATGGCCAATGTGATTGAAAAACTTCAAAAAACAACTTTAGTCCTTGCTCCAAATAAAACTTTAGCAGCTCAACTTTTCTCAGAGTTTAGACAATTTTTTCCAGAAAATGCTGTGGAATATTTTGTGAGTTACTACGACTACTACCAACCGGAAGCCTACATTCCATCCACAGACACTTACATTGAAAAAGATTCAGCCATTAATGATGAAATTGATAAATTACGCCACTCTGCTACAAGATCTCTTTTGGATCGGAATGATGTCATTATTGTTTCCAGCGTATCTTGCATTTACGGTTTAGGCTCACCAGAGGCATACGAAGGACTCATCCTTTATCTTGAAGAAGGAAAGGAATGTAAAAGAGGGGACCTATTACTTAAACTAGTAGAAATCCAATACACAAGAAAAGATATTGATTTTCATCGAGGGACCTTTCGTGTGCGGGGCGATATCATCGATGTTTTCCCAGCATATGAAGAAGAAAGAGCCATTCGCATAGAGCTATTTGGGGACTCTATCGAGGCGTTGTATGTCTTAGATCCACTGCGTGGAACAAAACATGAAAAACTTTCCCGCACCACCATTTATCCTGCAAGCCACTACGTCACGACTCTTGAAATCAGAAAACAAGCTATTGAAAGCATTCGTATTGAACTCAGGGAAAAACTAAAAGAGTACCGTGCTGCAGGAAAAGAAATTGAAGCAAAAAGATTGGAAAGCCGCACTCTGTTTGACTTAGAAATGCTAGAAACCCTTGGCTATTGCCAAGGGATCGAAAACTATTCGCGTCATCTTACAGGGCGCTTGCCTGGTGCTGCTCCACCAACTTTACTTGAATATTTTCCAAAAGATTTTTTACTTTTTATTGATGAGAGCCATGTCACAATCCCACAAGTAGGTGGCATGTATCGTGGTGACAGAGCTCGAAAACTTACTCTAGTAGAACATGGTTTTCGCTTGCCTTCTGCACTAGATAATCGGCCTTTAAATTTCCAGGAATTTGAAGCTTGTAGTGGTTTTCGACTTTATGTTTCGGCGACCCCTGGTCCTTACGAGCTCACTGAGTCTGCAGGACAGGTTATAGAACAAATTATTCGTCCAACTGGACTTGTGGATCCAGACGTGGTCATTAAACCCGCCTCATCGGATCATGTCGGTCAAGTTGAAGATCTCCTCCATGAAATCAAAAAAGTTGTTGCAAAAGGTTACCGGATCCTTGTTACAACACTCACAAAAAAACTAGCAGAAGATCTCACGGGCTATTACTTAAAAAATGACATCCGAGTGAAATACATGCACTCAGACATTGAAACATTAGAGCGCGTTGAAATTTTAAGAGGATTAAGACAAGGAAGTTTTGATGTGCTCGTAGGCATTAATCTTTTGCGTGAAGGTTTAGATCTGCCAGAAGTAGCTTTAGTTGCTGTTTTAGATGCCGACAAAGAAGGATTTTTAAGAAGCACCACTTCGCTGATTCAAACCATTGGGAGAGCTGCAAGAAATATAGACGGAAGAGTTATTCTCTATGCTGATAAGCAAACTCAAAGTATCAAGAACGCTATTGGAGAGACGGATCGACGCCGACAAATCCAAATCGATTATAACAAAAAACATGGTATTACCCCTCAAACGGTTACAAAAGCTGAGCAAGTTAGAATTACTGGATCTGGTGCAGTTTATGAGGATAGATCAATATTACATTCTGTCGCTTTTGCATCACGTAAAAGCTCCGACCCTGCATGCTCCGGCAAATCCTCCGGAGAATTAGAAAATGCAGCGCTGGAAAAATTAATTCAAGTTGGCTTAGAGGAGATCCCAAAAGATACAAAAATATTTTCTAAAAAAATATTAGAGCTTGAAACACAAATGCGAGAAGCTGCAAAAAACTTAGAATTTGAAAAAGCTGGGGTTTTGCGGGATCAAATCCGCACTTTAAAACAAGCAGAGCTAACATTAAGATAGATGTAAAAATACCTGTTTATTTTTGTGGTGTATAAATGTTTATAGATATAACTTTTTGAATTTGTAGGAAATCGCGATCTTTAGTTAAAATTCTGACATCGGATTCATGTGCTGTTAATGCAATAATAAGATCTGGGATACTCATCCCATTCACCCCTCTTTTTTTAAGCAAAAACTGTAGTTTAATAATTTTATTCCAGAGGTCAACCGGATCTGGTAAAATCTTTAAAGCATAAAAATAGCTCTTTAAATCCTCTACTTGCTGTTCCGTTCGTACACTAGGTACAATTTCTGCCAATACCAGTCCACATATACAAACTTGATTTGAGTCTAATAATTGATCTAAAACTTGAGCATAAATAGACTGAGGAAATTTAAAAAAGTCTATCCATGCTGAAGAATCAACGAGGACATAGTCCACCTTTATATTCTTTTCTTACGAAGAGTTTTAAGATTAATATCAAGATCGAGCTTGCCCCTTAATGTCCTTAATTTTTCTATTTTTTTTGATTCAATCAACTTTTGCAAAGACATAATAACTGCAGTTGTTTTTGTTTTTACATTAGCCATCTGACAAGCTTCATCTAAAAGATCTTTTGGAAGATCTAAAGTTGTTCTCATATAATACCTCTACTTTCCAGTATAATATTTATGCACAATAATGTAAATATTATGCATAAATTACCAATGTTAATAGTTTATCAAAATAATCTACTAATGCAATCTGAAAATTTGCCTATAAGATTATAACTGTCACAACTTTGATTGAAGAGTTTCTTATGTTTAAAAACTCAACAGCTACCAAACCGCTTCATTTAACCGAAGTTCAACCAGTAAAACCGGAGCATCTACGTGATGTAAATGCTAGCTGCTTTTTTAAACTTTAAATCGTATTATTAGCCCATGCGATTGACAGAAAAAATTATTGTTGCGTTGGATGTCAACAATCTTACAGATGCTAAAAATTTAGTGCAAATGCTATTACCTTACGTGCGTTGCTTTAAAATTGGATTAGAGCTCATGTCTTCTGTCGGTACACCTCAAGCAGTTGAGTGCATTCACAGTCTTGGCGGTGAGGTTTTCCTAGATGGAAAATTCAATGATATCCCTAATACTGTAGCAAAAGCCTGTAAAGCTACTTCACAGCTTGGAGTAAAAATATTTAATGTGCATGCTAGTGCTGGGGTAGATGCTCTAAAGGCTGCAGTTCAGAATAAAGGCAACTCAATCCTTTTAGCTGTAACGGTGTTAACGTCAATCGATGATGCTGCTTCTGAAAATATCTTTGGAGCAAATACACAAGATAAAGTTCTGCAATTTGCATTGGATGCAAAAAAAGCTGGCATAGACGGGATTGTCTGCTCAGCACAAGATCTGAAACTTTTTTCTAAACATGAAGAATTAAGCAGCTTGTTAAAAATCACACCTGGCGTGCGTCCTCACTGGTCACAAACAAACGATCAAAGGCGCGTCTTAACTCCAAAAGAAGCTTTAGAGCTTGGTGCAGATGCCCTTGTCATTGGTAGACCTATTACTGATCCACCTTTACAGGTCGGCACTCCAATCGATGCTATTAAAAAGGTGTTAGGAGAAATATGTCAAAAAATATAAACGATGAACAAACAAAAAATTTAGAATTGCTCACACAAGCAGGAGCTTTAATTACAAATAGCCATTTTGTATACACATCTGGAAAGCATGGCTCAACCTATATTAACAAAGACGCCATTTATCCTCACACACAGCTCACCTCTTCACTTTGCAAAAAAATAGCTCAATATTTTTCCAGTAAAAAAATTGAAGTCGTTTTAGCACCAGCAATGGGCGGAATTATTTTATCTCAGTGGGTGGCTTTTCATCTGTCAGAACTATCAGGAGTAACGGTCTACGGTGTGTATGCAGAAAAAAATCTGGAACATTCACATGTCGAGCGCGCCACTCGCGAGCTTGGAGACGCGAGTGTCTCCAATGTACTTGACTCGGGAGCCACCCACACACTTGGCGTGGGAAAAAGAGTGAGCGGTGCCAATATGAATGCGACAAAATATAACGGAGATTTTATTTTAAAGCGAGGATACGATCTCCTCGTACAAAATAAACGTGTCCTCATTGTTGAGGACGTTTTAAATACAGGTGGTTCTGTTAAGAAACTAGTAAAGCTTGCGCGTCTACACAAAGGAGAAGTAGTAGGTGTCGGAGCCTTGTGCAATCGCGGAGATGTAACTCCTGAGGATTTGCAGCCGGAGAATGCATGTCTGGAACGGAAACGTGTCGAGCGTCCACCCGAAGCCTTGGCGAGAGGTGGTGACGCGAGCGGATCCAATGCACTTGGCGTGGGAGCCACCCACACACTTGGCGTGGGGAAAAGAGTGAACGGGTCCAATCTGGACACGACGAAATCTGATGTGCAAGCGACAAATTGGCCAGAGCATTCCCAGGATGGGAATGCAACAAAGTGGAATGCAAATCCGACACAATACCCGGAGGATTTGAAGGACGCAAATCCGACACAATACAAAGATAATTCAAGAAATATCCTAGAACTTTTTTCGGTTTTTAATATTAAACTAGAAGCATGGGACAAAGCTTTGTGCCCACTTTGTGCTCAAGGTGTGCCGATTCATGCTAAGCTTGGAAAAGGGTTATCAAAGACTTCATCCAGGGGATGAAATGCCAATAAACTTCTTCGTCCAATTGAGGTAACTGTCAGATCTAGTCGTGGTCAATACACCTCATCAATTTTTAGATTACTCAATCGGTTTCGCTTGATCTGATTTTTTATTCCAAAGTTTTCTTTGTCCAGCTGGGTCCAACGACTTCCAACCTGAATTTTTTCCTTTCAATGTGTCCACAGTTTGCTCTTCAACTTGCTCTAAATCAACTCCTCCCGCTCTACTGACCGTTGCCAATTCTGAGCGGCAAGTAGCAAGCTCTTTTGTTTTGGCTCTAAGTTGATCTTCAGTTTTATTTTTATAAGCAAAGAATTTTTCAAGCGACAAAACTTCATTCCTAAATTAAAATTCTTTTGTGAAATAGCACATCCATCTTCCTGCAACTAAAAAACTGTATTGATAAACAATATTAAAACAGCTGTTGTGTAAAACTAAAATAAATTTATCACCAACTGTCCGTTTGTATTTTTGTTGCACTTAGAATGAGAACTAGCATAATTTTTCTTGAAATACCATTGCCCCAGTGATATATCGGGATGGATGAAGTCTAAAAGACAACCGAAGCAACCCTTTCTACCAGGGCTTAATCCCAAGACAAAAAACAACGCTCATGGTGGAGACCACACAAGTGGTTGCCGCAAGCTACGTCGGCCATTTCATCCAAAACAAGCGCTGCATGTTGTTCTGAGAT
>Ga0213870_1000361_pt1 | contig 22520 bp, 31 predicted proteins | sample WICALVC2017_Meta_FD_160119 | JGI IMG/M metagenome (GOLD analysis project Ga0213870, IMG submission 160119) | Freshwater microbial communities from subterranean cave lake in Wind Cave National Park, South Dakota, United States - WICALVC2017 | ecosystem: Environmental > Aquatic > Deep subsurface >... | reverse complement strand
ATTAACAACAATCTCAGAAGAGCAAAGGACAATTCTTTTTTCAGGTTACATTGATGAAATCGTAAATTTTCCACAAAAACTAATCAATTTTAATCTAGATGGAATTCTTGAGATCTTTTTGTCACTTGATGACTCAAAAAAAGAGACTCTTGCCAAGACAATAAATAAAATTATTTCAAATCTTGATACTAAAACAAAGGATAGATTATTTTTGATAATCCCAGACAGCGCGAAAAGTCACATGGGGTTTTGAGCGTCTGGCTTTCGATTCTTTTCATCACTAAAATCTACAATATCTCCTTCGGGGGTTAGAACGCCTACAAAAATTTTCTCGTGTTTTTTTAGAACCTTTCTGTGGTCAGGCATTGACATGTCTAACCTCATCTCATTCATTACCATTACACGATATTCTTTCCATTGTGACCAACAATTATTACAGCATGGATATGTAGCTGCTTTTGGATCTAATTCTTCATTGTCTTGGATTGGATTCTTGCATTTAGTACAGACTCTGCTCATCAACTTTAGCTCATAAAAACTCCTTTTATCTTTTTTTGAGACCTAAATCAATAATAAATAACAATTACTAGATAATACGTGAAGATAAAGTGCCCAAAATGCAAGGAAGTTGCAGAACTTGCAGCCGACTATTCATCTGTAAAGTGTGGACATTGTAATCTAGACATGAGTTATGGTGAATACGTGAAGTTTGTTTCTCAACATGATCCAAAATATTCAGACATACTAGGAGATTATGCTGGTACTACAGAGGGTGAAACAGCAGGTACTTTAGATGAATGGGATTAACCTATAAGATTTAATAATTTTAAAGATTAGTGCGCATAGTTGGTATTTCTTTTAGAAAACATCCTCAATTTGATAGGATTTGTAGTAGGATTTGTAATTGGAATAATGTCATATATTGGGTTCAAAAATACTGGCAGTCCCACCTTATTTAGACTAGCAATTGCATTTTTTTCAATTAGTGTTGGTTTCTTTGTAATTTGGTCAGGTTACATGGTAGAGGACTTTATCCTAAAGACTGGCCAAATTCAAAGATGGGTACAGACGCTAGGTATTGCGATTCAAACAGTTGGCTATTTCTTTATTGCATTTTCACATACCATAAAATCATTTTTTCCAAAATCGCGATACTTTAGATCCGTTGGCTATGTTCCGTTGTTTTTAGTTTCTTTTATTTCAGTTGAGCACATCATAAGATCGATTTCGTTTATTTTGTTAGTATATGGCGCAATTGAGACGGTGGTTTCGTATATTGAAGGAAAAAAGAAGGGAGCTCTTTTTGTAGCATTTGGGCTTGCCTTACTTGCGCTTGGAGAGTTTTTGGCGTGGTATTCGTTTGTTTTTCCAGAAACCATTTTGTATCCTGCATCAATTGTGGTCAAAATCGCAGGATTACTTTTACTGTTTGTACCAGTAAGCAAGGTGCCACTGACTAAGATAAAATTCGATAAGTTTGATGAATAGGTGTTTTATGCGTGAATTTCAACTGGCACAAAGAAGGCAAATTTCATTGTCAAATTCTTTTATCTTAATAGTATATTGAGAATTATCCTATAACTATCATATCCGAAAATAGGATAGGATGAAAGCCGTGGCAATCTATAGAACACAAATGAAGATAGTTGGAGAGATCCTCACAACCGCAAGAGATGATGCGCCTGATGAGAATGGTGCTAGCGTTACCTACCTGATCAGAAAAGCAAACATATCTCATGTAAGAATTTCAAAGATACTTGGCACACTCGTATCGCAGGGACTATTAGAACAAATTGATTCTAAAGGAGCCTGCAAATACAAAATTAGTCAGTCTGGCAGAGAGTTTCTGACCGCATATCATACCTTTAGTAGATTTGCAGATAATTTCGGACTAACTATTTAATCATCAAGATTATCATCAAAATTCGATTCTACACAAACGAATAATTCAATAAAATTTGTTATAAAGATAATTATTTACTCGCCTAGTATCTGTACTACAAGATTTCGTTCTCGACTTCGGGTATCTAATTCTACAAAAACAATTTGTTGCCAAGTTCCAAGCAGTAATTGATTATCTTTGAATGGTACTGTTAATGACGGTCCTAATAATGATGCTTTAACATGTGAATGTCCATTTCCATCATGCCACATTTTTTCATGATTATATTCAATATCATTTGGAGCCATTCTTGCAAGCATTTTTGGAAAATCTTTGAGCAGTCCTGGTTCATATTCGATTGTTGTTACCGATCCAGTAGACCCTGAAACAAACAAGATTACATTGCCATTTTTGATTTTTGAGTCTTGTACAATTTTTGTAACTTGTTGAGTTATGTCTACTATATCGTTTTCTCCCTTTGATTTTATTGTAATTGTCTTTGTAGTTACATTCATGACTTATACACCGTAATTTGATTATTATTCAAGATGGTAGCACATAAAGTACATGAAAGTTTCTTATGATCAAGAAGGCATCGACATGGCGGTAAAATCCATCCGCAATGGAGGAGTAGTGGTTTTTCCAACAGATACTGTTTATGGCCTTGGTTGTGATCCTTACAACGTCGAAGCCATCAAAAAAATTTACAAAATTAAAAAAAGAGAATCGTCTAAATCGTTTCCAATCCTTGCTTATTCAAAAAAGGATCTTTCAGACATTGTGGTTTTTGATGAAAAATCAAAAAAAATCGCAGAAAAATATTGGCCTGGTCAAGTTACGTTAGTTTTAAAGTTAAAAGATGAAAAAATCAAAAAATCTATGAACATTCAAAGCAAAATCGCTGTGAGAGTTCCAAACAATAACTGTGCCTTAGCGCTCTTAGAAAAGTGTAAGCTGCTTGTTGGAACAAGTGCAAATATCTCAGGAATTCACTCGTTTACAAACCCAGATGATTGTCTTAAGAACATATCAGGATACGATGTCTTTGTTGATAGCGGAACCATAACCAGTTCAGGTGAATCAACCATTGTTGAAGTAAGTAATGGTAAATTAACAGTTCATAGGGAAGGAGCTATCTCAAGAATGGAGATTATGAAACTGTTTTGAATCTAATTGTAACGTGTCCAAGAAATTTTGAAGATGAAGCAAAAATTGAGGTAGAAAAGATCTTAGATGAATTAGGTGATAAAACTCCTGAAATCACAATTACAGGTTTGTCAGGAATTCTGACTGTAAAAACATCGATAGGACATGATTCTATTATAAGAAAAATTAAGCAAATTCTTGATGAGGAACCATGGTCAATACGATACTCACTTAGAATAATTCCAATACAAGGCATCTCAACAACAAACGTTGATGCAATAGCATCTGAGATTAAAAAATTAACAAGCGTAATTCAAGAACATGAAAGTTTTAAGATAGTTGTAGAAAAACGCAACTTTGACATATCCTCAAAGGAAATCATATCAGAAATTGCAAAAGACATGAAAAATAAGGTGTCATTAGAAAACCCAGACTGGATACTATTAGTTGAGATTCTTGGAGACAAAAGCGGTGTTTCAGTGGTAAAAGATGATTCTATTATCAGCGTACAAAAAATGAAACGAAAACTATCTGAATAATACTGCTGCTCTTTCTGTGAGCAAATCTTCTAATTGCGTATTTGATAGTGCTGCGTCCAATTGTTTTTTTGATATATTGAATTGTTTTCTAAGAAATAGCTGATTATTTTTTGGTAGTTTTGTCAAAAATGGTTTTAGGTAATTGTGTAGCTTGTTCAAAAGCGATATTTTGCCAATTGCAATTATTACAAAATCTTCATTATTTTTTACGCCTACAACCTTTATTGCCTGAATAATTTGATTTGTTCCTGCAAATCTCATGATTATATCAGTTTCAAGCTTTTTGGAAAGCAAAATGTTATTTTTCTGTGCATAAAGTGATAATTGAATTATTTTTTTTATGTGATTTTGATTAAGAACAAAATTTGAAGATATGCCTTGAATTATGATATTTGGAAATTTTTCTCTTAATTCATCAAGAAACTTGACATTAGATTCCTGCTTTTTTATTGCCAAGATCTCTACTGTTCTCTTATCTATACGAAATCGAGTTGGAGAAGAACCTCCATGAATTATTGGTATTATGCTAACAACATCATTTGCCTTTAGTTTGGCTGAAAAACCACCTATTGCGGAAGAATCAACCCCATTAATGGCTACAAGAAGATTATTTGTGTCCAGCTCATTCGTATTTTTTGGCCTATTTTTTGCTAGGAAATCAAGTAGTTCTTGTATTGTAAGATTGTCTTGATTTACGACAATTTGGTCAGTTGAAAAAGATTTTTTTGCGCCACCAAACAGTTTAACTGTAATCAACTCAATTTGGTTAATCTGTAACTTGAAATTAATCTATTCTATTCTTGTAAAATCCTAGTTGGAAATTTCTGAGATAGGTTCTGCATCAACGGTTTCAAAACTTTGTTTTACGTCAGCTGCCTGATTTAATTCCTGTTTTTTGTTTTCTAGGTCTTCAAGCTCGCGCTTAATACATTTAGTTATATAACCTGCCAATTCATTTTTCAAACTTTTAGAGCGAATTATAGAGACTTGCTCTAAGACTTTTTTGTTTTCTGCAAAATCTGTTCCAAATCTTTCCTTGTGGTTTTTAAGAAGATCTAGCGCAAGTCTTTTGATTCTATCCACTCATCCGGTTATCAGGAGGGTTTTTTATACCTATATGCCAAGATACGTGTCTGAATTTTTTTCTAAAACTTTCGATAGCTCATCATATGATTTTCTTAATATCTTTGAAGCACAAAAAACAACACTTGGTATAAAACTAATCTGTGCTGGTTTTAGTCCAAAACATTTTGCAAATCTTACTGGTCCATCTGTCTCAACTAGTATTTTGTCTTCATCTGTGTTTTCCAATAAAATTTGTTTATCCTTTGCATATACCATGACGGGACCATATGATACGTAAAATCCGTTGTCCATTGCTTTTTTCAATTGCTGTTTGCTTCCGTCAAACCAGTGCAGTAGCACGCCTTTAAGAGAGTAAGATGGGAGGATTTGGTAAATTTCGTCAAGTGTTTTTCTTGAATGAATTGAAACTGGCTTTTGGAGCTTCTCTGCTTGTGATAAAAATTGTCTAAAAACATGTTCTTGCCTTTCAAAGTCTTCCATAGTATTGACGTAGGTTTTGTCTAATCCAATTTCTCCAATTCCTGATAATTTATCTGAATTTTGATTGATTAATTCCATTACTGGCTCAATATCTTGATTAGCCGTTTGTGGATGGATTCCAACAAATGGCAATATCAAACTGCTTTTTTTAGAAAGATCAAGCGTTCTACTTGAGGTCATACAGTCTACAGAAACACAGCATCCTTTAATCCGCATTTTTTGCATGCCGTTTATGATAAGTTCTATGTCTTTTTCATAGAAGGGATCAGATAAATGAATATGAGAGTCTATTAGCCAACTCATGATTTTTCGTAATTACCTTCTAAATTAGTCTGTATAAATCGATTCCAAGGTGGTAATTTTTTACTCAAAGTTTTTTATCATTGATTTTAAAGACTCTTTTGATGAAATCATCTGAGCTTGGATTATCAGCTATGTACAGGATCTTAAAAAAATCTGGTGCCGAACGGGTTAGTGATGAATCAGCTGATGAATTAAGGAGAATACTAGAAGAGGTTGCTACCAACATAGCTAAAAGTGCAGTAGAAATGTCAGTTCACGCTGGAAGAAAAACTATCAAGGCAGAAGACGTCAAACTAGCAGCAAAGCCATTTGCAAAATTATAATCTAAGAGTTTAATTGTTGATAAGTTGTTTTTCTGACTACGGTGAGGTGGCAGAGCGGTTATGCGTGGGCCTGCAGAGCCTATACAAGGGGGTTCGACTCCCTCCCTCACCTTCTGTGTAATTCTGATGATCTGATTTAGTTCAGTTATTATGTAATTACCTGCTTTTCTAAATATAGAACATTGTAGAAAAAACTAGCTTGGCTCAGATAAACAACAATGGCTTGCTTGAATATATTCCTGGTTCACAATCACTAGTAGTTCAGACTGTTGGTCAACCATTGGAAGGATTTTCAGAAAATATTCGAGGTAGCATAAGAGAGTATGTTGAGGATGCAAAAAATGAGGTAGAGAAAGGAAACAATTTTCTTCATTGGATTCTGACCAGAGTTTTTGAGGCAACAGAAGACGATGCAGCTGACGCTATAGTAGATGGGGCAAATGATCTAGGTATAGATGCTTATTTGCCAGTTGATTTTTCTAACAATACAATAAGGTTATTTCAATCAAAGTATGGTGCGTCTCACTCACTAGAAGCAATAACTAAGTTCAAAGAAGATGTCAAACGACTGCTAAGCCGCGATGTTACTAAAATGCGTCCAGAGCTGGCATACCTTGTCACTCAAATACGCGAGAAAAACCTCCAGATAAAGTGCTGCTATGTTACTGAGCAAAAAATTGATGACAAAAGTGACGAATCAGTCGAAATAATAGACGTCGAAGAAATCATACAAAGACTATGGGCTAGGATAAAAAAGCCAGCAGCAGGCAAAAAATCAAATATAAAATTAGAAAAGATGCTCAGACACGATAATACTATACTTGGCATTTTAAAACTACGAGAATTAACGGATTTTGTAATCAAAAATCGGGATTATGTATTTGAGTCAAACATAAGACAGTGGATGCAGTTTAAGACTTCGGTAAATAAGGGAATCCGTGAAACCCTGCAGAACATTCCACATAAATTCTTCTATTACAACAATGGAATAACAATAGTAGTAAGTGACTTTGAAGAACTAGAAAACAACACTCTTGTTTTATATGCACCTCAAATTGTAAATGGCGCACAAACATCAAACTCTATTATTGATAAGGCAAAACGCACCAACAATCTGGATGGAAGCATAACTGTAACAGTCATCAAAGCAGACGACGAACAGGATCAAAACAACATAACAAAGTATAGAAATTCACAAAATGCCGTCAGAGGAAAGGACTTGGTTTCCTTAATGGATTTTCACAAATCGATAAAGTCTCAGTTAGAAAATCTAAAGTACTTTTATGAGATTCAGGCAGGCTCCTTTGATAGTAAAACAAAATCACAACAAAATGAGTATGTTGGAGATTCAATTTACAATAGCTATCTTCCGGAGAATCACAAAAAAGTAATCGTTGCAAAAGATGCAATCCAATCACTAGTGGCAGGATTAGAGCAAAGGCCTACTGAATCATACAGCTCACCTGCCCAATTTTTGCCGCGTGGCAGCAAATATGATGAAGTGTTTAATGAAAACCTAAAAGATGATTACAGACTTTTACTGTATCCGTATCTTGTAAAGGAGTACTCAAAAAAGGCACTAAATTATGGAAAACGCGGAGGCCACAAGACCAAAAGATATGCTACGCTCTTTTTTGCAGCTGTCTACTTTAGAATATTGCATAAAAAAATTCTTGACACAAAAGGCGAGTTCAAAGAAGACATTGCCAAGCTGGAGCCCATATTTCGAAGTTACAAGCTAAATAGCAGATTGCTTAAGCTTGCAGATACTGTTGTCACCAAATTTCTTGAAGATTCAGTTGTAGATGATGAAATAAATGAAGCCAATACAAAGCATAATTTCTTTTCCCATAATGTGTGGAGTGATGCAATGCTGCGCGTTGTAGACAAGAAAATAAAACAGGAAGAAGAGGAAATCGAGAATATCAAGAAGCTAGTACACAGTTTGCTCTAATCAAAGCGCGGTAGACATCTAACCATGTAAAAATTGCAGGAGGTTTACATTGGCTAGATTCTACCGCAATTTCCCTATAATGCAGTAATATTTAACTAAACTTTTCTTGCTGGATCTGTTTTAAACATCTAAATGATTTTTATATAGAACTAATCGAAAAGCTGCACCGTGATAAAGGAAGACAAGTGTACCTTGTGTGGCAAAGTGATGGAACAAAAATACTTGCCAATGAATGAGTGGAAGATAAATGGTTTCATATGCGGAAAATGCTATTCTAAAAAAATCTTTGAGCACTATCCAGGAAAACATATACGAGTTAATTTATCTGATTCAAACAAAAATTGAAAATAATTATCAATTCATTTTTTTATACTTGTTAGCATAAAGGCAATTCCATGTTAATGGATCTTCTTTTACTTGCTCTTCTTGAAGAAATTTAATGTCTGTAATGGTTTTTTTTCTTTTTAAAAGATTCACCTGAAAACTTTCAAAATTTTTGCAGCTGCAGTCTTCTATAAGACATTCATCAGAATGTTCTTCTTCGTGATCATCTAATCGATGCCCACAATTGCAAACCGTATCATCTTTTGCATCTTTTTTTTTCATTGTAGCATAAACACCCAATCTAAGATACGCTTCGCCTCCATGTCCATTCTTGAATCGGTCATAATGTTCAGACTGCGATAAAATTTTGAAAAATGATTTGTTGCTTTCTGGTTTTTTCGAGTCTGCGCCCATGATAAACCAGTATTTTTCACCTGCTTCAACAAAACGTAGTTTTATGGTATGATCATTCCACCAATAAATCGTATCATTCCAGAGATTAGCAGCCTGTTTTCTTTCCGAAAATAGGGGCACTACATTCATTCTTAGGTCATAATACCGGTAGGCAACCCCAAGAAAATCATCAAACCAAGACGGAATTCCAGATTGGTTTTGCAACGTACCAAGATGTTGAGTATTATATTTATCTGATCGTTAAAAGAGGTAATACTCTTATATTGCAGTTTGGGCAGGTAAATCGTATATGGTAATGTATAGATCTAGCATGCAAATTGTAGCTGACCTACTTACTGCAACAGACCAATGCGGCCAAGAAGGAATAAAGACTACAACACTGCTTACAAAAGCAAACCTTTCGCATTCTAGACTGGCAAAGTTTATCGAAAATCTAACAGGCGCTGGCCTAATAAACAAAATAGAGTATGATGGGAAAAACGTGTTTGTAATTACTCCCAGGGGCAGACAGTATCTGGAATCATACAAGCAGTTTTCAAATATAGCAGAAACTTTTGGATTAGAACTTTAAAAGATTATTTTTTTGATTTACGGGTTTTGTTAAGGTTTTTTCGTTCTTTTCTCTCCTTAAAGGCAGTATAGATTATTACAAAAATAGCACCACCAAGCATCGTATAAAACATTACAATAACAGGCGGGTCTCTTGTTATTGCTATTCCCATTCCAGCAAGCAAAAACATCAAGACAATTATCAGATACTTATCCATGTGGCAACTGGATTCGCAAAATAATATATCTTTTTGACAAGTGGGAATGGAAGTGTCAAAGATACTTGAATTAGTTGGGTTTGGGTTGATTGGAGGAACGATCTATGCCTTTTTAGGATTGATCCCGCAAAAAGATCCTTTAGGCTGGCCAGTCTTTTGGAGTTGTGCTGCTGGCGCATTGGCAATTATCATTTATCGCAAAAAGAAGCAAAAAAAGTAGCACAACTACTATTTGAACTGTTTTGTGTGTTTTGCTGATCAAATTTTGATCAACCGACAGATCTATAAAGGAGCTTTTTGGCTATTAACGAGGGCATATGAGCGAGGCAGGAGACTGGTGGAAAGGACTAGGAAAGGAACTTGAAGTTGACATAGAGACCCTTGTTGATAATAGCAGATAGATTTTGATTTTACAATTTTTGATAAAGCCTCGAACGGGAGTTGAACCCGTGGCCTAACGCTTACGAGGCGTTCGCTCTGCCAGGCTGAGCTATCGAGGCACGCATCGGTTCCTATTAGAGTTTATAAAAAGCCTTTCTGGTTTGGTTTCAGTGAAAATATCAATCTCCGGTATTAGGGGAATTTTTGGAAATGATTTTACACAAAAAGATGTTTTAAAATTCTGCAATGGCTTTTCTACGCTTGTAAAATCCAAAAAATGTGTGATTGGTACAGATACAAGACTGTCCTGTCATATAATAAAAGAGACAGCAGCTGCAGCGTTAATGCAGTGCGGTATTGATGTTTTTGACTTGGGAATGATGCCAACTCCTATTGTGTTTAGAGAATCAAGAAAATATGGTACAGGAATAGTTGTAACATCGTCTCACAACCCGCTTGAATGGAATGGCCTCAAGTTTACTGTTGATGGAAGAGGAATAACCGAAGACGAACTAAATGCTGTTGTAAATGAACAAACCACTTCTAAAACAAAAATCGGGACTGAGACTTTAATTGGTTCTAGCTATGTCGATGACGCAGTTGAGTTAATTGGCAGGATAAATGGTAACCCAAAAACAGTAATAGACATTGGCGGAGGCGCTGCAAGAGATGTCGCTCCATCGCTTTTAAAAAAAGTAGGCTGTAATGTAAAAACCATAAATGAAAACATTGACGGCTCTACACGTAGCCCAGATCCAACCACAGATGATCTAAAAGACCTCATAGCAAATACTAGTGGCCAAGACATTGGGTTTGCCTTTGATTTAGATGCAGACAGGCTCGTTGTTGTTTATGGTGGAAAAAAACAGTCCTCTGATGTAACTTTGGGCCTTGGAGTTGCAAAGGCACTAGAACTTGGATACAAAAAATTTGTTTTTAGTATTGACACCAGCATTTCAGTTGAAAAATTCATCACACAAAATGGAGGAACAGTTCAAAGATCCAAGGTTGGAGAAGCAAATGTGATTGATTTGATGCTCAAAACAAAGGCACAGGCAGGAGGCGAAGGCAGCAGTGCAGGTTTTATTTTACCAGAGTTTAATTTTTGCAGAGACGGGTTACTAACTAGTGGTTTAATTGCGTCCATGCTTGGAACCCAGACCTTCAATGACATTCTAAAGTTTATGTCAAATTACTATCAAAGTAGAGACAAAATTGCTATTAGCTCAGATTTACATGATAATACTATAGCAAAACTGTATGAAAACATGAAAGGAATGTTTAGTGAGATTATTACAGTTGATGGGATCAAAGCAATAGTCGACGAGGACAGCTGGGTTTTAGTAAGAAAATCAAACACTGAAGACATACTTAGGATTTCATCAGAATCAAACAGTCTTGAAAAAGCTCAGGAAATAAAAAAGCAGGTTTCTGATCTAGTGAAAAAAAGTTATGAGCAGATTAAATGAAGAACAAATAATAGAAATTTTTCAAAGACAACTTGGAAACAAAAACTTTGTTTCTGAAGACGTTGAAACTTTCAAAATAGGTAAAACTCTATGCGTTGTCAAGCTTGATACACTTGTTGAAAGCACAGACATTCCACCTAGAATAAAACTGCAAGACGTTGCAAGAAAAAGCATAGTAGCATGTGTTAGTGATTTTGCATCAAAAGGCATCAGACCGCTTTATGCTATAATCTCTGTAACAATTCCAAAAAAACTTTCAAAACTAAAAATACAAAATTTAGCTAAAGGCTTTGGCCTTGCATCAAGGGAATTTAGTATCAAAATACTTGGCGGGGATACAAACCAAGGAAAGGAGCTGGTGATTCAGGTCTTTCTTGTGGGCACGTCTGATAGAATAGTTGAAAGAAAGTCAGCCAAGACAAATGACATCATAGTAACCAGTGGCCCTTTTGGCTATTCTGCTGCAGGTCTTAAGATATTACTTGAAAATAAAAAGGCAGGCAAGAAATTTTATAAAAAAGCAACAGATTCTGTATTCAGGCCCAAGCCAAAACTTAGGTTTGGGCTTGAAAACCGCAATCACTTTACATCAGCTATGGACTCAAGCGATGGTCTTTCCACTACTCTTCATGAAATGACAAAGCAGTGCAGAAAAAAATTCGTTATAACAAATCTTCCAACAAATGCCGATCTTTTAGAGTTTGCCAGAAAAAACAAGATTGATCCTTTGAATTTGGTTTTCAATGGAGGCGAAGAATATGAGATTGTTGCTACTGTAAATACTGCAAAGCTGCAAAAAATCAAAAACAATGCTAAAAGACTAGGAATTTCACTTTTTGAGATAGGTTTTGTGACAGCTGGTAGAGGAGTTGAGTACTGGCAAGGCAACAAGATGCTAAGAATAGAAAACAGAGGCTGGATGCATTTTAGAAGTTAATGTTTTTTAAACCCTTCAAAGCGTGGGTTAACATTGTCAGAATCAGAATCAAAAGTTGATGAAATGGACAAATCCGAATCCTTAGCTGAAAAAGAAATCAAAGAAGAGATTCAAGAAGATCCTGTTGAAACAAAAAGAAAAAGATCAAAAGAAGAAGGCGGTACTACTGAGAAAGAAAAATGGGGCATTGCACACATTTTCAGCAGCTACAACAATACCATTATCCATATGACAGATCTTACTGGCGCAGAAACTATAGCACTTAGCTCAGGCGGGGTCCATGTTAATGCAGACAGATACGAATCTTCACCTTTTGCAGCAATGAAGGCTGCAAATGCCGTAGTCGAATCGGCTAAAAATAAAGGATTTACAGCTTTTCATATACGAGTAAGAGCAGTAGGCGGCGTTGGCTCAAGAGTTCCAGGTCCAGGCGCTCAGGCTGCAATAAGGGCCCTTGCACGTGGCGGTTTTAAGATTGGACGAATTGATGATGTGACGCCAATTCCCCATGATACCACAAGAAAGAAGGGCGGCAAAAGGGGAAGAAGAGTCTAGGCTTCTACTATTTTCAATTTAATCTTACATCCACGCGATTCAAAAAAATCTGATATAAATCTGGAAAATTTATCCTCAGCTTTATGGCCTTTTGATTTTTTAATCATATCTGCAAATTTTTCATTAATGCAAAAAAGAAGGTTTGGCCTTAACCAGACTTTGAAAAAAGTCCAACCAAACCGAGATACTGGGCTACTTAGTTCATAGCCTCCTGTAACCTTGCAGAGGTCTTGAAGCTCATCAAGTGCCTTGATGATGCATTCTCTTTCTTCATCATAGTTGACGGCGCTAATCTCTAGAATTGTCTTCATGATTCGCTAGTGTCATTGCTTTGAGTTGATTTGCTCAGCTTGTCTGATAGCGAGATAAACTTGCCATCCTGCTCAATGTTGATTTTAGTTTCTAATCTGACATTAACTCCAATGGATCTGAATAGTGCCAAAAGCTGGCCACCATCAAGTATTTCGTTTACTTCACCTGATGATATGAGTTCTGCCAGCTTTTCAATCACAAATTTTGTTTGGCTAGGAAATTGAATCTCTGCCTGCTCTAGAACCTCAAGACCACGATAGCCTAGTTGCTTTACAACTATATCTCTGGGCAATGGTTTGTTCTTTTTTTTCTCTTCAAGTGATGATTTGAGCTCTTCTTGTTTTTTCTTGTATGAAATGTTTTTTTGCATTTCTGCTAGGCGTTTTTGTTTTAGCGCCTCGAGATCCTTGTCCTCCTTGCTCATCCCTTTATCACGCCTACTGGTACCAATTTTGCCACTCTGGTTGCTATTCCAAGTTCATGTGAGACATTAACTACTGCATCTACATCCTTGTATGCTTGAGGAGTTTCTTCTACAACACCATCCCTTGTCAATGATTTGATAAATATCCCCTTGTCTGCAAGCGATTTTTTTACTTGTTCTTCTGTGTAGTCACGTCTTGCCTTTGAGCGAGACATCATACGGCCTGCGCCATGGGCTGTGGAGCCGAAACTGAGATCCATTGAATTTTGTTGCCCCAATAGGATCCAGCTTGAAGTTCCCATAGAACCTGGAATAAGAACCGGTTGACCAATATCGCGATAATTTCTTGGAATTTCTTCACGATTTGCAGGAAATGCTCTAGTTGCGCCCTTTCGATGTACCACTACTGACTTTAGCTTGCCGTCAATTTTGTGTTTTTCAACTTTGGCTATATTATGTGCCACATCATAGACTAGTTTCATATCAAGATCCGATTCTGATTGTTTAAAGACGCGTTCAAATGATTTTCGTGTCCAGTGGGTAATCATCTGTCTGTTACTCCACGCAAAATTAAGGGCTGCAAACATTGCAGTTCGATAAGATTCGCCTTCTTCTGATGTGTTTGGGACACATGCAAGTTCGCGGTCTGCCAAGGTTATGTTGTATTTTTTTTGTGCCTGTTCTGATATTCTCAGATAATCACTACAGACCTGATGGCCAAATCCTCGTGATCCGCAATGAATTAAAATTGTTACAAAGTCTTTTTCAATTCCCATTCTTTTAGCTGCCTTTTCATCATGAATTTCTGCCACCCTTTGCACCTCAAGAAAATGATTTCCTGAGCCAAGACTGCCAAGCTGTGGCATGCCACGCTTGCGTGCTTTATCTGAAACTTTGTTTGGATTTGCGTTTTTTATTTGTCCATTTTCTTCACATACTTCGGCATCGTTTTCAGAGCCGTATCCATTATCAATTGCCCAGTTGACACCTCTGACTAGAACCTCGTCAAGTTGAGAATTGTTTAGCCTGACTGCACCTTTAGAGCCAACACCAGATGGTATCGAGTTGAAAAGATCCGTTACAAGATCTTTTAGCTTTGGTCTTACATCTTGCTCTGTCAAATTAGTACGCAATAATCGTACTCCACAGTTGATGTCATAGCCAACACCACCTGGGGAGATCATTCCTTCTTCTGCATCCATTGCAGCAACTCCCCCAACAGGAAATCCATAACCTTCATGACCATCAGGCAACACTACTGCATGACCTTGGATTCCCGGTAAAGTTGAGACATTGATTGCCTGTGAAATAGTCCTATCTGTCATCATTTTTTCTAAAAGCTTGTCATCTGCGTAAATTGTAACAGGCACTCTCATGCCACGACTTTTGTCTGGCTCAATTCTGTACACCATGTTGCTTACTTTTTTTGGAGATAATTGTGACATCAAGATCAAATAGAAGAAAACTGGACACAATTTAAATCATAATTTTGTTTCAGTCTTGTTTTTTCTGAAACTAAGCAATTAGTTTAAAATGAATGTGATTTTTCTTACTTTGTTATAAGATGAAAAAAGCAATTGTAGTTGGTGGCTCTAGAGGGATTGGCAAAGCTATCGCAGAATCGCTTAAAACAATTGATTGTGATGTAACTGCTACATCAAGAAAGGAATTAGATACATCAAATCTAGATAACGTGAAAAGATTTGCACAAAGCAACAAGGAAACAGACATTCTAGTATTAAACACAGGTGGACCCCCAGCAAAAGAGTTCTATTCTGTTACAGTAGAGGACTGGCAGCGCTACCACAATCAGTTGTTCTTGGGATTTTGTGTTCTTTTGCAAAATATCAAAATAAAAAATGGCGGTTACGTTTTTTTGATAAGCTCAAGTGTAATCAAAGAGCCAAGCCCCAGACTTGTGATTTCAAGCGCATATAGGTTGGCATTTAGTAGTGTTTTCAAGTTGCTAAGCAAGGAGTTTGCTGCAAGAGAGGTTAGCTGCATCAACATTGCGCCTGGCCCCATAGATACTGATAGGATGCGTGAGCTAGTTGAAAACGTCGAAGAGATGAAAAAAACCATGCCAATGAAAAGGTTTGGCAAGCCAAAGGAGATAGGAGATTTTGTAAAAGCAATTGTTGAGAATGACATCAAATATCTTTCTGGCGTTGTGATAAATTTTGATGGCGCACTCTCAAACTATACGCTCTAAAACATAGATTTATTTTCGATATAAAAAAAGAATCAGTGTTGTCGATTCTACCTATAGACAGTGGTCGCTATGGCACAAAAGAGATGGTAGAAATTTTCAAAGAACAAAACAAAATAAATTATCAGCTTGAAATCGAAGGGGCCACGGCTGTCTCGCAAGGCGAGATAGGAATGATTCCAAAAGAGGCTGGAAAAAACATCCTCATGGCAACAAAATCTGGCAAAATAACTGCAAAAAGAATCAAACAGCTAGAGGCAAAAAGCGACCACGACACAGCAGCACTTGTAGAAGCCCTAAGTGAAAAATGCAAAGCTGAGGCAAAACCATGGATTCACTATGGCCTGACAAGCAATGATCTGGTCGATACAAGCACCTCGATGCAAATGCGAGACGCACTAGCCATAATCCAGCCAAAGGTTGCAAAGCTAGCTTTGCTTTTGTCAAAGATGGCGCTAAAATACAAAAGCGTTCCTGCAGTTGGCAGGACACATGGCCAGCACGCAAGCATAATCTCGTTTGGTTTAAAATTTGCAAACTGGGCAGCTGAGATGGCAAAACACATTGAAAGAATTGAGGAAATCAAAAAGCGAGTCTTGATCTGCAAGACACTTGGAGTCGTTGGGACTGGCTCTCTTATGGGTGCAAAGGCACTTGATGTTCAAAAAAGAGTTGCAAAGAAGTTGTTGTTGTATCCTGCAGAGGTAACAACACAGATCATTCCAAGGGAAAGATATGCAGAATACGTATTTCAGCTTGCACTTTTGGGTTCCACACTTGAAAAAATTGCAGTTGAAGTACGCAACTTGCAGCGAACCGAAATTGGTGAGATGGCTGAATACTTTAAAGAAGGACAGATTGGAAGCAGCGCAGTTCCAGTAAAAAGAAACCCTACAAAAAGCGAGAGAATTTCTTCACTATCAAAACTGTTGCGTAGTCAGGTGCAAACATCGTTTGAGAACATACCACACTGGCATGAAAGGGATCTCTCCAACTCTGCAAACGAGCGGTTTACCATACCAATGTGCTCCATTCTACTAGATGAGATGCTTGAGGCCATGATCAAAATCATTCAGACTCTACATGTGAATACCAAAAAAATAAAAGAAAATCTCTACGTTACAAAGGGGCAAATCTTTTCAGAATTTTTGCTCAAGGCATTAATCAATAAAGGCATCCCAAGATTCAAGGCATATAGGGCAGTTCAGAAGGTAGCGTTTTTGGCGCATGATAAGGGAATGGACTTTATCGATGCCGTAAGAAACGACAGGTTCATCGCATCATCTTTGAGTAAAAAAGAGATAGAATCAAGCTTTGTTCCAGAGAATCATCTTGGTGCGTCTCTTGCTATAATTAATAATGTAAATAATATGGTTCAGAAAACTGTCAAAAAATTCCTCTAGATTTACTCCAGTATTTTGGTTATTTCTGAAATTCTTTGTGGATTAAGTGCATATTGTGGACCATATGAAGTCGGGTGCACTAGTACAAGATTTGCCTTTACAAGACTCTTTAGTTTTTTATCAATATCGCCTTTCACATGAGATGGAAAACCAGTCTTTATGTTTTGTAATGATATGTGTCTTGCACCAATACGTTTGTCTTGAAATAACTTTAGAAGAATTGCTTTACTTATGCTATCATAGTGGCTCACAAATTACATGGGCACAAAATCGTATTTAATTTATTATGTAATGAATTACATAACAATAGGAAATCCTAAATATAATAATATAATATGGTAGTATAATGTTAAAAGAAAAAGCGCTTGAAATGGGACCTCTAGAAAGTATGTTTCCAGTTGCTAGCTCAAAGATTCTTGATTTTCTGTCTACATTCAAGGAATGGGATTATTCTGTATCAGACATAGCAAAGTATTCTGGAATATCTTTTAAAACTGCACTAGTAGAGATCAAGAAGCTAGAAAAGCAAGGCGTTGTAGTTCAGACAAGAACAGTAGGAAAGGCAACAATGTACAAGCTGAATCTAAAGTCAAGACAAGGTTACCACATAGACAAGCTGATCTTTGAGATTGCGTCAAGGCGAATTAAAGAAGAAATAGACAAGCAGGAAAATCTTAAGGGAAAAAACGTGGTATTAAAAATAAAATCGCGCAGAAAAAATATTTTGAAATAAGGGATGAGTTCAGAGATTTATCTAGATTTTACTAGAGCCTTGTGAATTTGCGAGCCGTACTGTAGTGCCTTTTTTCTCTTGTTTGCAGACTCTTCTGGCACGCCTATTTGTAGTGCGAGCTTTCTGATTATGTGTTTTCTTATCAGGTCATCTTGATCTTTGATTTTTTCAGAGACTGGAATTTTTCTTGCATGGCTTATGAAATTTTCATCAAGGAATGGCTGGAGAATTTCTACGTTAAATTCAGATGATACTGTATTTACTGCCTTCATCATTTGTAATTCATTTTCAATTTTTTTATTCATTAATTCAATCACTTGTTTGGCTCCTTCCTTGATGGCATCTCTGTATCCGTTATAGCCGCAGAACAATTCGTCTATTCCATTTGCTGTTACTACTGTATCCATATCCAAGTTTCTGGCTAGTTTTGAAACATGGTAAAAGGCAATACAGTTTTCATTCCATGATAGAGTATCAGTCTTTATTTTCTGCTTTATTTTATGTGAGATATCATCAAAGGTATCTGGAGTTATTTCAAGAGTCTTGTGTGGCAAGCCAAGCAGCCTGCTAATCTTTTTTGAAAATACAATATCATGAGAATCGGCAAAGCCTACCGTAAGCAACGTTACATCATATCCAAGATCTGAGCAGATTTTTGCCAAAATCGAGCTGTCAACTCCTCCAGAAAATGCAATACCAAACTTTTTTTTAGAGATAGTGTTTTTTATCGCATTTTGCATCTCTGCTAACAATTCGGTTGTGAGGCTTGTCATATCAAAAGATGCAGTAAAGGAACTATTTTAAATTAGAAATTGAATTATCGTAGTACTCAGATATGCAATTCCTGCACTGCCTGGAATGGTTATCAGCCACGCAATAACAATTTGTCTTCCAATCTTCCACCTTACCGCAAACTTTCTTCGCACTGCACCAGCTCCCATAATAGAACCTGTAATCGCATGTGTTGTACTTGCAGGAATTCCTAGGGCAGCAAAGATTGCAAGAATAATTCCACCACCAGTCTCAGCGGCAAATCCTTGATATGGTCTTAATCGTACTACTCTTATCCCAAGTGTCTTTATCACCTTAAAACCGCCAATGAAGGTTCCCAAAGCTATTGCAGATGCTGCAATAAGGATCACCCACACTGGCACATGGAACTCTGTTATCAGACCTTCTGACATCAAAATAAGAACAATGATTCCCATTGTTTTTTGTCCATCATTTGCTCCATGGGTAAGTGCAAACCAAGCTGATGAGAAAAGCTGTAATCTGCCAAAAGTGTTGTTAACTTTTACAGGATGGTGTTTTGCAAAAAAGGTAATGATTGCTCCCGCAAACAAGAGCCCAATCACTAGTCCTCCTATTGGAGAGGCTACAATCCCAATGCCAATTTTTATCAGACCGTCGTAAAGTAATTTTTCAGGACCAAGTGATGCAAGTCCTGCTCCTATCAAGCCACCAATTAAAGAGTGACTGATTGATATTGGAAGTCCAAGATACGTGCATATAGTAGCCCAGCTAATCGCGCCTGCAAGACCTGCTATTATCATGTAAATTGTGACGTCTTCTGGTGCTATGATACCCTTGGCAATTGTTGTGGCTACTGCAACACCAAAAATAAAAGGCCCTACAAAATTAGCAGCCGCTGAAAGCAAAACGGCATGAATAGGTTTTAAGACTCTTGTTCCTATTACAGTAGCAACAGAATTAGCAGCATCATTCCATCCGTTTACAAAATCAAAAACTAGTGCTGCTATTATTGCTCCTACCGCTAATTCTAACATAAAAGAACCTAGCTATATTTTAAGACAATGTCTTCTACAACATCAGCAACATCAACGCATCTATCAGATGAAGTTTCTAAGGCCTCGTAGATGTCCTTCATTTTAATTATGTAGATGGCATCGCTTGATTCAAATAATTTACCTACACCCCTACGATACAGATCATCTATGTTGTGTTCTATGTCACTTGTGTTTCTGCAGTGACTGATGATTTCTTTATCAACTTTGACTTTATGTAATCGTGAAATCATGTAATGAACTTCCTTTGTTGCCTTGTTTAGTTCCTTGGCAATATCTAGCATGTATGGAGGCGTGGATGATATGTGATAGCTTACAACCCTTCCAGATATTCCTTCAATAAAGTCAATAACATCATCTGTTTTTGATGCTATCCTTTGGATATCTTCTCTATCCAAGGGAGTTATGAAGGTCTTGTTTAGCTCTGCAAAAACGGCTCTAGTTAGGCCGTCTGCATCTCTTTCTAGTTTCTTTATTTTAATGTGGTATTCTTCTGCTTTTTCTATATTTGAGAAAAGTTCGATTAATTCATGCGATGTTTCTAAAGCCTTCTTTGCAAGCTCGTCTAAGATTGAAAGGATCTCTTTTTCGTTTGATTTTACCCATGATAACCATTGCCCCATAGCTTTTGTTCTAAAAATACTGAATTAAATCTGTGTACTACATATACTATATTGCAACTATATAGAAGATCAGATCAATTAATTTCTCAGTCATTCTAAACTTATTCGTTCAAATTAAAAGCAGATAATTTCGCATCGCTCACCTAACATGTAAATGATTTTTTAGCGTATTTGCAGCAAAGAAATTATTATGACAGAATCAGAAAGGATTTTTCCAAACTGGAATGAGCTTTACAAACAACCAGTAGAGTCTATGCCATGGTTCAACAAAGACTTGGATGCAGACCTGAAAAATGCGCTTGATACTGAAAGGATAACAAAAGGCAGATTTTTGGATCTTGGCACAGGTCCAGGCACACAGGCAATACAGCTTACAAGAAGAGGTTTTGAGGTCACAGGTGTTGATCTGTCTGAAAATGCCATCGATAAGGCACAAAAACTATCAGACAAAGTTAATTTTATAGTAGATGACATTCTTGATTCAAAACTTGGCGACAAACAGTTTGACTATGTTTTTGACCGCGGCTGCTTTCATGTCTTGCCAGTAAAAGAGAGACAGGAATATGTCAAAGAGATAAAACGCATCTTAAATGACAATGGAATTTTATTTCTAAAGTGCTTTAGTATTAAAGAAACTAGAGATGGTGGGCCACACAGATTTTCTATAGATGAAATAAAGGATATCTTTGGAAAAGATTTTGTAATTGAGAGTATCAAGGATACAGTTTATCAGGGAACGTTAGATCCACTACCAAAGGCGTTGTTTGCTGTAATGAAGAAAAAGGTCAATTGACAAAACAACAAGTGGAACTAGATCAAAATGATATGAATCTGAGACTTTTCTAAGATTAGGAAAAACTAAATCTTATTTTAACGTAAACTGATCATATCAACAAAAAACGTATTCCAAGCATGGGTGAGCTTTTTTCTATGTGTGTTGCTAGTTGGAATTGCACTCTTTGGAATACTATATGATGCACATTTTATCAGATTTGGAATAATAACATCTGTTGGATTAATTGGAGGCTTGCTGGTACTTTCTGTTAAGAAAAAAGGCCCTCTAGGTACAATCGTGATTCTAATTGGTGTCATGACTATCTTCATTAGTGCGTTAATCTCAACTAATCTGGAACTAACCGAAGACAATATCAAGCCGCATCTGTTTTGGTGGGACCCTAGCCCTCAGAAATTAGAAGCACTCAAGGTCTTCCCAATATGGGGCAAGCTTTGGACTCTTGGCACAGGAGCCCTCTGTCTGGGGTTGGGCATGGCATTTGCGTACAGGCCTAGTTTGATCTTTGTCAAAAACCGTCTTCCATTTGATTATCCATATCCTATATGGCGCAGTTACGAACAAGCAATCTCAAAGCCCAACGCTAATCTTATTCCATTGAGGAGCCTGCTATCTGTAAAAGAACGAGTTTTGCTATCAAAATACAAACTAATTCTGGTTTCAATTGAAAACAAAAGATATCTTGTCAGAAAAGACGAAAATGTTCCAGAAGATTGTATCATAATTAGAACGAAAAATGGGAATTCGATCTGCGGTTTGTAATCATGACATGGGTACCGTTGTTTTCAGTTTCCTCACAGGATTTTGATGATGACCTAGCACTACTCAAAAAACTATTTCAACTATTTGAAACAAAATCTAAATTTTCAAATGGTTACAAGTTTAGTAGCGAAGCTCAATTTGCAATGGGCTGGTGGTTTTATGACATATATGTTAAAGTTGGATTTATCAAAAGACTGGTAGAGGTTGAACACCTATCAAATAACAGAGTAAAAGATGAAAAGGAAATTTTAAAAATTATACAAGATGAGTTCAAATATAACAATTCTAAAGCCAGAGTAAAGTTTCATGGACAAAAACCGTTTATGGCAAGGTATTGGTCATGGTTAATGAAATAATAACTTTAAAGAAAAATTGAGCCATTATCGGTATTCGTCTCCACAATCTCCGATTGCATAAAACAAATCATTTGATTTTGATGTAATCGATTTTATCTTTTCATAGTCATCATTATCAAGCTTCAAGGAAAATACCCGCAAATTATCAGATATGTGGTTTGTTATTCCAAGCCTTGCACCAATTATCACTCCTGCAACCTCAGGCCTGTCTAGCACAAATCTTGTTGCTACATTTGCAATGCCGATATCATGTTTTTTTGCAATCTGCTCCATTATACCAAGAAGCTCCTGAAACAGTTGCCATCCTCCCCAGAGGTCTATCATATGCTTGTATTTTTGCAAACTCAATGTATGAAGATCTGACCTTATAGGCTCTGGCCTTCCCAAATACTTTTCAGAAAAAAAACCGCCAAGTAATGTTCCATAGGTAAGCAGCTTTATTCCATGCTTTTGACAAAATGGAGCCATCCTGACTTGAGGCCTTTGATCTACTAGCGAATACTGGACCTGATTTGAGACAAGCCTGAATCCTTGCTCTAC
>Ga0213870_1000360_pt1 | contig 22593 bp, 23 predicted proteins | sample WICALVC2017_Meta_FD_160119 | JGI IMG/M metagenome (GOLD analysis project Ga0213870, IMG submission 160119) | Freshwater microbial communities from subterranean cave lake in Wind Cave National Park, South Dakota, United States - WICALVC2017 | ecosystem: Environmental > Aquatic > Deep subsurface >... | reverse complement strand
GGTAATACGACTAGCGATGCTGTTAAGCACTACATCAGTTCTTCTCAGCCTTGGGTTGATTTGAGTTGACATTTTTTGTTTTTAGTTATTCGATACCTCGCCCTTTAGGGCGGGGTAATTCATTTTTATCAAATGCGCTTAAAATTCCTTTGATAACATATCCGCCACAATATAGCAAACCTTGCTTTAAGTATTCTTTAGGTTTTCTTTTCAGAATAACTTTCTCTTTCATTTTCACACCAATCCTTCAATTTCTTTCGTAATACTTAGCATCTTCTCTTCTTCTCCTTTTGCACACATGATCTGCGTTCCAATAGGAATTCCCTCAATTTTTCCTGCAGGAATTGAAACCGCGCATATTTCCGCGAGATTTGCAGGAATTGTGAGAGCATCTGCGGCGTAAATTTCCTCTGGTTTCATTTTATTTCCTTCTCCAATATTCCAAGGTAGACAAGGAAAAGTAGGTAAAATTAAACAATCAACTTTCTTCAGTACATCTTCAAATTCTTTTTTAATTACTTCTTTTACTTCAAGCGCTTTTTTATAATAAGCTCCCTTAAACTCTGCCTTACTAATTTCACTTCCTCCAAGAATTCTTCTTAGAACTTCATCACCGCAAATCTCCTCAATTCTTTTTCCATATCTCCTCCCGTCAAATCTTCTTGTTGCAGAAAAAAATTCAGTATAAACCAATAGATAATATGTCTGAACAGCTAAATCAATATGTTTGATCTCAACTTCTTTTGTTTTCCACTTCAATTTCTCACTAATATTTTTAATCAAATCATCAACCAATTTCTCAATTTTTTTATCAACTCCTTTAACTCTAACAATCCCGACTTTAACTTTCTCCATTTTCCTTAGTTTAATCTCTCTTGACTCAAAACTCCTAGTATCTTTATCGTCTTTTCCTTTAATCACGTTAAGCAATAAGGCAGCATTATCAACATTCTTGGAAAAAACTCCAATTTGGTCTAAACTCATAGATAAATCAATCAACCCGTATCTTGAAACTAAACCATATGAGGGTTTAACACCAATAATTCCACAGTGCGAAGCAGGATTTCTAATACTTCCTCCAGTATCACTTCCTAAAGCAACATCACAAAAACCAGCAGTAACAGCAGCAGCACTTCCTGAACTTGAGCCGCCAGCAATCTTTCCGAAAGCAACAGGATTCTGAGTTATTCCGAATGCACTATTTTCTCCACTCGATCCAGCAGCGAATTCATCCATATTAGTCATTCCAATAATTACTCCATCTTCTTTCTTTATTTTATCAATAACAGTTGCATCATAAGGCGCTCGATAATTCTCCAAGGTTTTGGAAGCACAATTGCAAATCATTCCCTTAACATTAATGTTGCTTTTCACTCCAATGACATATCCATAAAGCCTTCCCTTTTTTTGTTTTTTGTCAATTTGTTTTGCTTCTTCTTTGGCATTTTCATTCAAATGTAAAAACGAATTTATTTTCTTGTCTTCTTTCTTTATTTTTTCTAGATATTCCCTAACTTTTTCTTCAGCTTTCATTTTTCTCCATATCTCTTAATTCTTTTTCATTCTGAGGATAAACCTTCCATTTAACTTTTACAATTTTCAGTTTTCCTTTACATTTATGAAAAGATTCGTTCTGTTCAATAAAAGCCCTATCATCTGTTTCAATAGTTTTTCCACATTTATCGCATTTAGTAATAGCTTTCATCCTAATTCTAAAAATTCGATATTATTAAAGATTGCTAAAGAGATTTTAAAAATACTAAAGACCCTAAGTAGAGAGATTTTTAAACTTCTTATTCATTAATTAAAAATGAAAGAATCAAAAGCAGTTACAATAATAACGGTCTTTTTCATAATATTAGGTTTGATTTCTACATATTTCTCATTTTTTTCAACAAAATTCAGTTTCTACAAAACAGAATTAATAATCAATAATGATAAAATACAAGAAAAGTTATTCTACAAACCGAATAAAGATTATCATATCTTATTTAGAAATTTCTACACTCCTATATCTGTAACATCTGGAAAAGTTATATATGATGATAGGACTATGAAATATCTAGATAACTTAAAACAGCAAGATAATATTTTCATCAGTAAAATAACATGCTCTGATGGAAAGGCCTACATGCGAGATTCTACTCTGTACTCTCAAACAAATTGCTATCAACCTCCGGCTACATCACGGTTTAATTGTCCTGCTTACGCAGAGTTAAACGAATATGGTTGTACATTTGGTTATGAAACAGGTTTTAAAAAAGGCCAAGAATATAAAATATTTTCGATCTATTTTCTTCAACCAAAGAATCTTTTTAAAATAAATGAAAAATACTACATAAAATTCATCGCTTACTCAAAAAATAATCATAAACTCTTGATAAAAAACAGAAATCTAATTATTAATGGAGACGCAATAACAAGAAGATACTATATGCCAAATAGCGATGTAATAATATATATTCCATACACAGAATCAGACACAAAAAATTATTCAATAATTTATCAAACTAATTTTGAATTTGACGATAATCTAATACAGATGCTATTCATTATAATTTTGTCATTCATTCCAACAATCCTATTTCTAGGAACATGGTACTTTGCAGGAAAAGAAAATTTACATGTAGATTTGCCTCCTGAAATGAGTTTCTATCCTCAAGATCAAGAAAGAAAAGGATGGGAAGTAGCGTCATTTTTCCATCCTCCTTTTGCGATAATAGATCAAGAATTCTTTTCATCAATGCTTTTAGACTTTTATAGAAAAAAAATAATTGATCTAAACTTAAAAGATAAAGAATTATACATAAAACTGACAAAGAGGAATACCTCTGATCTTGATGAAGTAGAATTAGAATTTATAAAACTACTAGAACAAATCTCAGAAAAAACTTCAGATAAATATCGCCTTAATGATTATATAAATCTCAATAAAGCAATAACAAGTTATAAAGTTGGTCCAATAATAAGATTAAAACTAGAAGATATTCAAAAGCTCATTAAAAAAGAGAGTCATAGATATATAGACTCTACGAGCAGATACGTCGTGAACACTATGGTGATTACGGGAGTTATATTAACGTATTTAATCCAAGTCCTCTCTTCCACAAATCTATTTGTGCCAATTTTATCATTTATTATAGCAGCAATTACCTTTAGAATAATATATAACAAAACAGCAATTCTTACTAGATATAAGAAGTCTTACCATGCAGAATATCAGCACTGGCAGGCGTTTAGAAAATATCTTAGAGGTTCGCCATCAATGAGGGAATCTTTCCCAGAGGCAGTAATACTCTGGGAGCAATATCTTGTTTATGCGAGCGCTCTAGGAATAGCTAAAGAAGTTTTGAAAAAGCTGAAATCACATCATCTCATTACAGAACAGCAATATCAACTATATTATATCACGACAACACGCACATCTCCTTCTTTCTTAACTATTGGAGGAAATCAGGGAGGAGGTTTCGGCGGTGCAGCAGGAGGGGGAATCGGTGGCGGTGGCGGTGGCGGGCGGTAATTATTTTATTTTAACTTGTGTTTTGGTCAGCATATTATAATTATTTTAGTATAGGAGTATATCTTTTTTGTTATATTATCTAAAGATTACCATCGTGGTCTTGCCATGGGGGCAACAAAACCTATTAAAGAACAACCACTTCTAATTTTAATAAAGAATCGAGGAAGAAAAGGAGATCAGTTACGCTTAAAATCTTACCACTCAACTCTTTGAATAGGCCTTCTTACATACAAAATTTCTTGTAATTCATAGAATTCTATGCTCGTTTCTATCTGATCAGAGAAATATCTCAATTGATAATCATTATCTGTCTTGGGATTGAAAATCTCAATGGTCATTTCCTTAGTCTTTCCATGATCCATCAGAACATAATGAGTATCAACAACAAATTCAACACCATCAACTTTTATTTTGTTTCCTTTCTTCAATTGAATAATGGGCTTTGACGCCTTAACCTCAACTTTCTTAATAACCTCCTCGCTGCTAATGGAACCAATAAGTGGCCTTAGTTTTTTGATATCTTCTTCTACCTCATCTAAATCTCCTTCAATTTGCTCCATGCTTTCTCTATTCTTCGCCTCTTCAATTTCATTAGTCCATTTTTTCTTACTATTTTTAATATCCTTCTTAGAACTCTTACCTGCCTTTTTTCCTATTTCTTTCTTTATCTCCTTCTTCGCTTTATTCTTCTCTTCTTTCTTTTTCATTGCCATTTTTTCTTTTCTGCGACAATACAGTCTCCTTCAATTTCAGGAGCATTTGTAAACATAATTTCCCTGAAAGAAGAATCTCCTTCTTTTCCAGATTCTTCTTTCCTAAAACCGCCAACATCTCTTTTTAATCTTTTCTCTTTTACTTTTACCTTCTCTAGTGCCTTGGCAAAATCATCCAAAATCTTCTTTGCCCGTTTTTGAATCCCTTCCTTTTTAGTATCAGTTATCATTATTAAATCAAAGAGTTTTTATTAATAAATTTATGCTCTCAATTGGTTTTGCGTGGATATTAGTTATTTCCAAAACCTAACCTTAGCTCTTTTACTTTTCCCATCATCAACCTCAATAATAGCATATTTACCCTCGTACACTGACCCAGGATTCACACATAAAGTTCGTCCCAATTTTTCTACTCCTCTCCCCTCATGAATATGCCCCCCTATAAATAAAAAAGGACGATATTTGTCAATTATCCTCTTAACCAGTTTAGAACCAAAATGTTTTCCTATAACTTCCTTATGTGCCCTTTTCCATGTTATTCTATCTAATTTGGTATCGTAAGGTACATTATGCGAAATAAAAATCACTTTTTTCTCTTTATTCTCCTTCTTAAATTTCTTAAATAATTCATTTAGTCTTTTTCTCAATCTTCTGTAAGCCTTACTTTTTATAATACCAGGAAAACTACTCGGGCCTCCACCAATGATAATAAAATCTTTGAATCTAGTAAAAGAATAATCAATATATTTGATATTATTATATTTATTGATAATTCTACCAAAAAAATCCTTTTTGGTCCAACCCCACTTAATTCTTTTTCTATCTATTGCATCATCATATTTGCTAGGATCTACATTTCCAGAAACAGTAACCACAGGAACAGGCACTTTATTTAATTTTTGAATCGCATACTCTGCCTCTTTCAAATCCTTCAAAAATAATTCTTTAAATCTCTTTTTTCCAATAGCTTCCCACAATTCTAAATTTTTTCCATAGCAATGCTTAAACCACAATTCCCTATATGAAAAAGGAAAATAATCTCCATTTGATATAACTAAATCTATCTTGTTCTTTTTAATAACTCTCCCCAACTTTTTAGGAAATTTCCCATGAAAATCTCCGATCGCTAAAATCCTCATAACTAACATAAAAAAGCTTATTTAATAAAACTACTGAAAATAAGAAACCTTAAAAGAGCCTATAACCTATTTGAAGCATAGAAATTTCATATAAAATGAAAACCGCGGCTGAAAAATTTAGAAATTTATTGCAAGAATGTCCTCACTATGATAAAGAAGTATACAATTTAATCTATGAAACTTTAGACTGCATCTCAAAAAGAATAGTAAGAAAAGAAGAAAAAACTCCCCAGCATGTAACGATCAAAGAATTAGCTGGAGGATTTCGTCTATATATAATAGAACAGTTTGGCTGTTTAGCAAAGACAGTTCTTAATGAATTTGGAGTAAGAACAACAAGAGACATAGGACAAGCAGTATTTAATTTAATAGAACATGACTTATTGGGAAAGCAAGAACAAGATAGAAGAGAAGATTTCAACAATCTCTATGATTTCAATAAGGTCTTTAATCTCAAACCAAAATTTAAATATAATCCAAAAACAAATGAGTGGGAAACAAAATACATTCAGAAAAGATAAATTTTACTATATTATCTAAAGATTACCACCATGGTCTTGCCACGGGGCAACAAAACTCATTAAGGAACAACTACTTCCAATTTTAATGGAAGACGGCCTATGTAAGGCAGCTCATAAAGTTTTCAAAATAAAATATCATTTTGTTTTTTGCATTAAATATCGTAAGGATCTATTTTTAGAGGAGAAATATGTTAATATTATCAAGGAAGTGTGCAACGGAATTGAGAAGAGATATTCTATGCAGTTTGAAATGATGGGATTTGACGAAGATCATGTACACTTCCTTGTTAAATCAATTCCAAGAATTTCTCCGTCACAGATCTTTAGAGTGGTTAAAAGTATTATAGCAATTAAACTTTTTGAGCTGCATCCTGATTTGAAGAAGGAGTTGTGGGGAGGAGAATTTTGGAGTATGGAGGTTTTGTTGGAACAGTTGGAGAAGGTATAAATGCAGATATAATACAGACATACATAAAGAATCAAGGAAAGGAAGGGAATCAGTTACGCTTGGTCGATTTCGTTTAGATGCCCCAAGGTCTTGCCTTGGGGGGCTTCACAAATCTTTCTACCATTGAAGATAAAAAATTATGGGACAAGCCTATCAGTATCTCTCGCGAATAAAACAGCTTCTCTCACATTATCTAACTCAAGCAAAACCATAGTTATTCTCTCGATGCCAAGCGAAAAACCACCGTGCGTAGGCACACCATATTTGAAAAATTTAGTAAACCACTCGACTGACTCGGGATTTAATTTCTTTAATTTTACAGCATTCATTAATTCCATATATCTATTCTCTCGCTGTCCTCCAGAAGACATTTCAATACCTTTATAGTATAAATCAACGCTTCTTGCATATTCTGAATCATCTTCTTTTCTAACATAAAAAGGTTTCTTTCCGAAAGGAAACTTGTTGATAAAATAAAATTCTGCTCCGGAATATTTTTTCTGGACATATTTCCATAACAATCTCTCAGCCTCCAAATCTAGGTCTTCGCCTTCCTTGATCTCTTTTCCCATATCTGCTAAAATTTTATAAATATGGGGAAATTTCAATTCTGGAAATGGAGCTCTAGGAACAGTTAGCTTGACACCTAGCTCTTCAAGTTCATTCTTACAATCTTCATTTACCCTTTTAAAAGCTGAAATAATAACCTGTTCTTCAACTCTCATAGTCTCTTGTTCTGAGTCTATAAAAGCTAATTCTACAGCGCAGGTTCTATGCTCGCACAAGTGCCTTGTAGTATGACTTTTCTCAGCTCTCCAACTTGGACCTATCTCATAAATTCTCTCTATTCCACCCGCAATCGCTAACTGCCTATGTAATTGTGGGTCTTGCCTTAAAAAGGCCTTTTTATTGAAGTATTTTACCTCGAAAACTTCACTCCCAGATTCGGCAGCAAGTCCCATCAACGAAGGAGTAAATACTTGCTGGAACCAATTACTATTTAACCATTCTTGCATTCCTTGAAGAATTTTAGCTTGAATCTTAAATATAGCTCTTGATTTTTTTGACCTCAAGCTTAAGGATCTCCAGTCCAATCTCTTATCTATGCTAGTTTTACTAAAATCAGAAACATCTATAGGCAATGGTTGTTCTGCCTCTGTCAAAACCTTAAAATCTTCAGGAATTATTTCTCTTCCTCCAGGTGCTTTCTCACTCTTCTTTACTTTTCCTTTAACAACAATTACACTTTCTCTTGTTATTTTTCCTATTAATTCAAAAATTTTCTTATCTGTTTTTTCTCTTTGTGCAGTTATCTGCATCTCCCCCGATACATCTCTTAACAAAACAAACCGAATCTTTCCAAGATCGCGAGAATCATATAACCAACCTGCTATAGTTACTTTTTTACCCTCATCCTTCGCTGTCAAAGAAGAAACATACACTCTTTCCTTAGTCAACTTCTCAAAATCCATCTCTCTTCAAGAAATTGGGTATTTTTAATCCTTTCCTTTCCCGCGTAAATTCTCTTAAAAAATATCGTTCTTCAATTCCAATCTTCAAAGGTATTCTTATATCAAATTTATTAAGTATTAGTTATGTAGACTTTTTCCGGTAATCACAAAACCACGAATAAACTCCTTTATTGTGGAGTTAAAAACCCGAAGGGTTTTGTGATATTCAACATTCCAATGTTGAAGGGTCCAAGCAAATCATTGTAAGATTTTCTTAAGAATTTCCATCGCTCTCCTTTTATTGATCTTATTTCCAAATTCTTGAATTATTAATCCCATATAAGCATTTTCTCTCAATCCCGGTTTATCCAGAACAATCTTCCTGATCTTTTCCTCTAATTCATCATCTCCAACTTTCTCAACACGTAATGCTTCTTCAATTTTCTTCCCTTGAACAACATGCCACAAAACTTCTTTAACATGCTCTAAGTTTAATTTTCCCTCCTTTACATGTTCCAAAATCTGTTCAAGAACTCTTTCATTCAAGATTTCTCTAATCTGATCAAAACTCTTACCTAGCTTAGAAGCAAATTCTTGTCTCCATAAAATAACCATCTTTCCAATTAAATTTGCGTTCTTGTTATACACATGTAACAATAATTCAAATTCTTCTAAAGCCTCATTGTTATCTAAAACCAAGCTAATTAACTCATCACTCAAACCCTTTTTCTTCAATTCATCTCTTATTTCATGCTTTAATTTAGGTAATTCTTTCTTCAATTTATTTATCCTATCCCTGAAAATTCTAAGTAGAGGCAAATCAGTCTCAGGATACATTCTATCATGTCCAGGGAGTGGTCTTAAAAACTCTGTTTTTCCGTCTTCCAATACTGCACGAACATTACCTTTTTTCTTTCCTTCCTTAATTTCTTCTAATTGCCTTGTAACTTCAAGCTCGATGGTTTTTATCATTATTTTGGGTTCTTGAAATCCTTTAATTTCAACTCTATCATGTCCCTTAATAGAAATATTCAAATCCTGTCTAATTGTTCCTATACCTCTCTTAACTTTGCATGCCCTTAATATTTCTCCAATTTTTAAAGCACATTCTTTAATCTGTTCAGCACTCTTCAAATCAGCTTTCGTAGAAATCTCAATTAATGGGATTCCCAATCTATCTAAACGATAAACAATCTCTTTCCCTTTTTTATCCTTACTAATTAATCTAGCAGAATCCTCTTCCAAAGCAATCGTCGCAATTCCTACTTTTCCAAATGAAGTCTTAACATGTCCGTTATGCGCAATTAGTACGGTTCTCTGAAACCCACTAGTATTCGAACCATCAATAACTGTCTTCCTCATAATCTGACTAATAGGATAAATTTCGCAGTTGAATAACAAAGTAATCTTTAAACATTCATCTAGAGCCCTGTCGTCAATAAAACGCGGCGGCTCTTCATCATATTCTAGTAAACAATTAGTATCAGAATATCCTTCATAAACAAATTCTTTTTCTTTAGCTGCTTCATATTCTACAGCTACATCAACTTCTCCAGTCTCTCCAGGCACTTTGTGCAATTTCCTTCGCACAGTCAGATCAGGTTTCTCATTCCTCAAAAAAGAAGGACATCTACAAAATAATTTTCCTCCAATGTTTAATTGTTGATGTATTTCTAGCCCTGCTTTCAATCCTAGCCTTAAATAATTCATAAAGAATTAAAAACACAATATTATAAAAACCTATTTCTTTCCTTTAAAATATAATTTGTCTATTTCCTCCCTTATTGTATCTCTTACTTTTAGACACATAAAATTATAAAAATCAGCCTGTTCTTTTGTCATCTTGGCCCTTCCGAACTCTAATACTAAAGATTTACAATATCCTTTATCTTTTTCAGAAATATCAGTTTTATCAAATGAGTCATATAACCTGTTAAGCTTGGTGATAAATTCTAATGATAAGTTTCCCTCAGCCATCTTATAAGAGTTCACAGCATAATCTAGGAGATGAGTATATTCTAATCTTTCACTAAGTTTGATTATTGCGGGTAAAAAACTTGATTTTTCTAATATTATATTCTGAATAGCACGAGCTGATCTTCCATTGCCATCAGTAAAAGGGTGTATTCTAGCAATATGGAAATGTGCATGTACTGCCTTATCAATAACGTTATCTAAACAACTATTTTCAAATAAAAAAACGTTCATCTCTCTTTCTATTTTTTCGGGAGAAGGAGGCGACCAACTAGCCCCCATAATCCTAACTTTTTGAGTTCTATACCCATCGCGATTTAGTTCAGGTTCTATTTTATGTCCTAAACATTTTATAAAATCGTGTGATAAATCATCTTCATATGAATCCAAACCCCATTCCATTGCATTACTAAGATTTTTTAGGCACCTCTTTTGTTCTTTAGCTTTAGTTCTTCTTCCTATAGTGGTATGCGTATCATAAATTTCTAATTCCAAACTAACAGAACGCTTATTAGCTTCAACTCTAAGAGATTTCTTTTTTGCATTAGAATAATGAAGCCTATAATTAGGGTTCTTTTCTAGGATCTGTTTTTTTCTAAGAATTTCTCTTAAGATCTCTTCATTAACCAGCCTAAAATTACTTTTGTTCATGATATATAAAGAATAAACTATTTAAAAACCTTTCTCTAATAACTCCTATAAAGTTATGACAATTTTATTTACCTAATTAAAAAACCTTAAAACCCTAGACTACCTTTAAAAAGAATGGAAAAAAGAGACATATTTAATCTAGCTGCAACAAAAATACACCCTATCTTATCCCACAAAAGAACATTAGGGCAAAGGGCAGCAGATGTATTGACAGAATTAATGGGCTCATGGACTTTTATTATAGTTTTCTTTATTTTCCTTATTCTTTGGATACTTTTTAACAGTGTTTGGTTCTTCTTTGGTGAAACGTGGGATAGAAGACCATTCGTTATGTTAAACCTTATTCTTTCCTGCCTTGCAGCACTTCAGGCACCTATAATTTTAATGTCTCAGAATAGAGAAGCACAGAAAGATCGTCTGAGAGCAAAATATGATTATGCGGTCAATAGAAAAGCGGAAAAAGAAATCGAAGAAATAAAAAGGCAACTCGATGGAATTGAAAAGAGATTGAGATAAATTCAAAACTCATAAACACCTGATCTTACATTAATCTCTCCTGCAAAGTTCTCAAGCATTTTTTCTTTGATTTTATTTTTCCATCCGAAATGACCAAGAACATAACCAAGTTTTATCAAGGCAGTCTCAGGCAGCATATCCTCCAAAAAAATAACCCCTGTATCTATAAGTTCGCGACCGTTCGAATAAACATAAGGATCTAATCTTCCATTTATTGTCTGTGCGGCGGCACAAACCACAAAACCATTTCTAATATGTTTCTTTAATTTAGGGAGCCAGTTATGCTGCGCTTCAGAAACAGGCAAATGTCCTAATCCTACAGCTTCAACTACAACACCTTTATATTTCAAAGCATAAAAGTCCAATATCGAAGAATCCTGTCCAGGATAAAATTTTACTAATCCAACCTTGTCATTAAATCCAATATCCAACTCTGTTTTCTTCTCGTTTCTAGCCTTATACTCTCTCAAAAACTCAATCCTGTCAGGCCAAACTTTTGCAATTGGCGTAGAGTTAATTACTTTAAAAGCGTCTCTTCTAGAGCTGTGCATTTTTCTTGTTTTAACTCCAGGAAGAGCATAGCAATAATTGTCGTTTATTGTTGCGTGCCCTACAATTATAACTTCAGCACAATTACTCAAGGCCATTTGAGCAGCACACTGTAAATTCAAATTCGCGTCAGAACTTGCGCGGTCAATACTTCTCTGCGAATAAGTCAAGACAACGGGTTTATTCAAATCTCTCAAAAAGAAGGATAAAGCTGCCGCAGTATATCCTAAAAAATCAGTTCCATGCGTAACAATTACTCCGCTAATATCTTTATCGTCTAACATTTCATGAACAACTTGAGCAATCTTAGTCCAATGTTCGATATTCATTGATTCAGAAGCAACCATAAATGGAACTTCAATTCTCTTAACATTCACAATATCAAAAATTTCAGGATAAAATCTGATAAAATCCTTAATATTAGTGAGCCATTTTACTCCACCTGTTCTAGGATCAAGCTTAGAAGCAATCGTCCCTCCAGTAATAACTAATCCTATATTTTTCAATCCTTCCTTTTTTTGAGGTAACTCGTACTCTTTTTTTTCATCTTTAAATCTTTTCAAAACCTTTCCAGCCAAAATATTTTCTTTGGGAATTCCAATATTATATCCAGAATCCAATTTTAATAAAACAACGTTAGAATCAGAGCTTTCTAAGACATTTCCATCTATTTCATTCATTGCCAATCTCAATCTCACGTGATCCCCGGGATGAAAATTTAATTCTGCCATAAGACTTAAACTCAACAGGTATTTTTAATTGTTTCTTTAGATTTATATTGTAAAGTTTAGCGTTCTAAAGATTTAAATAGCGGGAAAAAGAATTTTCTTTATGAGTGAGAAAAAAAATATTGAGAAGATCACGAAGAATAATTTACTTAGGGAAAGTGAAGAGATAAAGGGAGTTGCAATCAAGGGATATGATTTTAATCAAGGCGTTAATTATGAGAAGATCATTGAAAGTTTTTCTTCTAGTGGATTTCAGGCGTCTCATTTTTCGCGAGCGATTGAGATAGTGAACAAAATGATTTGTGATAATAGTTTTATTTTCTTAGGATACACGTCTAATATGGTGAGCTCTGGATTGAGGGACATTTTTCGATATTTAGTGGAATATAAGAAAGTAAATTTTATTGTAACTACTGCTGGTGGCGTTGAAGAGGATATTATCAAATGTTTAGGGGATTTTGTTTTAGGGGATTTTAAAGCAGATGGGAAGGAATTGAGGAGAAAGGGAATTAATAGAATTGGAAATATTTATGCACCTAATAATAGATATATTGAATTTGAGAAATTTATACAGTCAATTTTGGTAGAGATTTATGAAAAACAGAATAAGACAGGAAAGATTGTTTGTGGAAGTGACTTAATTTGGAAGATAGGAGAGAAGATTAATGACAAAAGAAGTATTTGTTATTGGGCATGGAGGAACAAGATCAGGGTTTATTGTCCTGCATTAACTGATGGAGCATTGGGAGATAATATTTATTTTTTTGGATTGAATTACGAAGATTTTAAGATTGACCTTGTGGAAGACGTGAGGATATTGAATAATACTACAGTTGGTTTAAAGAAATCAGGAGTGATTATTTTAGGAGCTGGAGTAATAAAACATTCTATTTTGAATGTGAATATGTTGAGAAATGGAGCTGATTATGCGGTTTACATTAATACTTCTCCTGAATATGACGGAAGTGATTCAGGAGCTTTGCCAGAAGAGGCTATTTCTTGGGGGAAGATCTTATCTCATGGTGAGAGTGTGAAGGTTTTTGGAGATGCAACTATTTTGTTCCCGATTTTAGTTGCTGAGAGTTTTGCTAGGGAGAAAAATGGGTAATGCATGGGATAAGGATTGGGAGGATAATCCAAGGAATGGAGCATGCAGTCCTAATTGGGGGACTAATATTATTTGTTATTTAGGTGTTCTAGGGCATGAAAGTTTTTCTGGATTGAATTTAAGGGATAGAAAAGATATTGTTAGGACATATAATCACCTCAAGAAATGCTATATTTGCAGAGAGGGATATATTTATTTTTTAGAGGTTATTTCTTCAAATGAGGGAGTTTCTGCAGGATTTTCTCAAGAAAATTTTAGAATATTGAAAGAAAATGAGAAGCTATTGGAAAAGCTGGTGAGAAAGGACTAAGCAAAAATTAATACTTTCTGAAAGAGACTATTTTGTTCCTGATTTTGATTCCATTAAGTCTTCGACAGGTTTATAATTAATATCTTCTACGGAAATTAGCTCCAGGCCTTGATCCCGACTTTCTATTTTTATATCTCTCTTTTTGATATTCTTCATTTCTATTTCTTCTTCCCAAACTTCTTTTATCGCTGAAAATCCTTTTATCTCTAAAACTTCTTCCTGTGTTGAATCTCCCATGATGCTTTGATCTATAGAAATTTCCTTGTCTTTTTTGTGGTAAATGGAACTGAATATTTTCAAAACTTGGAAGTTCTTTTGTAATTATGTTTAAAGCGCTGTTAGAAATAACTCTATTGAAATTTTCATAGTCCCTATTAGATACTAAACTAATTGCTTCTCCCTCTTTGCCTGCCCTTGCAGTCCTTCCTATTCTATGAATATACTCTGTACTATTTTTTGGAGTATCATAATTATAAACGTGTGAGACGTTTTTTATATCTAGTCCTCTTGCAGCAACATCTGTACAGACTAAAATATGAATTTGGCCTTTATGAAACTGTTCCATGATATTGCTTCTCTTATTTTGCGATCTCCCACCATGGATTGCGGTTGCTTTTAATCCTATTCGCTGTAAATTTCTTGCTAGTATATCTGCATTTCTTCTTGTATTACAAAAGACCATGACGAGTTGAGAGCTGTCCTCTTTGAGAAGGTGTGCAAGCAGAGAAAATTTAGAGTATTGGGCTATTTCATAATAATATTGTTTTAGTTTTCCTGATTCAACATATGATTCTACATACACATACTCAGGGTTCTTCATATATTTATTCGCTATATAATTTATATCTTGTGAGAGGGTGGCTGAGAATAATAAGGTTTGTCTATTTAGAGAGCATGTTTTTATTATCTTTTCTACATCTGGAAGAAAACCCATATCAGCCATTCTATCGGCTTCATCAAGGACGAGGATGAATATCTTTGATAAATTAAGTGTTTTTCTTTGAAGATGATCTAGAATTCTTCCAGGAGTTCCAACTACAATCTCTGCATTTTTTATTCCTTCTATTTGCCTTGAAATAGAAACTCCTCCGTATACTTCTTGTATTTTAAGATGAGTGTTTTTAGAGAATTTTTTTAGAGTTTGTGTAACCTGCTCGGCAAGTTCTCTGGTAGGTGTTAATATAAGAGATTGGACTCCGCCCCTTGCCTTTACTTTTTCAATAATTCCAGCACCAAAAACAAGGGTTTTTCCTGATCCTGTAGCACTATTTCCTATAACGTCTTTTCCTTCTAAGACCAGGGGAATCGCTTTCTCTTGGATTTCTGTAGGCTTATCAAAATTAAACTCTTTAATTGATCTTAACAGATTTTCTCTTATTCCTAATTTCTTGAAATTTTCCATTTTTCTTCTGAAAGCTCATTATTGAGAAATAGATAGGCTAAATTAGCCACTATTCCTATACACAATATTATTCCTTTTCTATAACTAGTTTTATTTTAGAGTATTTAAATCTATAGAGAATTCTTAATTATGGTGAGAGACCAAAATATTTCCTCATTGTTTTTTGTTCTCTCGAACACAAAGAATCTTTTGGATCTTTGTGCCACAATATTTTAGGATTAGAAAGTTTTTTATAAGTCTTTTGTGTTGAACAAACCAGAGGGGAAGTACAGATGCAACAAACTAAGGGTATGATTGGATTGGAGATTCATGTTTATATAATAACGAAAGAGAAACTTTTTTGTCGTTGTTGTGCTTCTCGTGAGAAAGGCACTAAACCAAATATCTATATCTGCCCTATTTGTTGTGGGATGCCTGGAGCTAAGCCAATGCTTCCAAATGAAGAGGCAGTAAAGCAGGCCGTAAGAATAGGATTGATGTTGGGGTGTAAGATAAATGAGACGATAAAATGGCAGAGGAAGCATTATGATTGGCCTGATTTGCCTAAAGGATATCAAAATACTATTTCTGGAGCTTATGCAATTCCCGTGGGGGTGAACGGTGAGTTTCATGGTGTTAAGATTTGGAGTATGCATTTGGAGGAAGATCCTGCTGCATGGGATCCTGTTTCAGGATGTATTAACTACAATAGATCTGGATTGCCATTGGTTGAGGTTATTAGTGCGCCTGATTTTACAACTGCTGAAGAAGTTAGTGAATGGTTAAAAAAATTATTGCATCACCTCGATTATTTGAAGGTCGTAGATAGTAATGCAGGAATGAAAGTAGATGTTAATGTGAGTATTTCTGGAAAAACTGAAAGAGTTGAGATCAAGAATCTGAATTCTATCGAGAATATTTTTTTAGCTATTGAATACGAATTAGAAAGACAGATGAGAGAGGGAAGTGAAAGAGAGACAAGAAGATTTGATCCTTTAAAAGGGAAGACTGTGAGGATGAGGGGAAAAGAAGAACAAGAAGACTATCGTTTTATTTCTGATCCTGATTTGCAAGATATTGTTATTGATTCTAATATTATTAATGAGTTGGAAAAGAGTTTGCCTGAGCCGCCTAAGATTAAATTGGAAAAAATGATTAAGAGGTATAAGATCGGAGATAGAGATGCAGGAGTTTTAACGAAACATATAGATATTGCTGAGTTTTTTGAGACTGTTGTTGAAAATGTTGATGCTAAATTCGCGTTGCCTTGGGTTAGTGTTGAATTATTGAGATTGTTGAATAAGCATTCTACTTCATTAGATAAGGTTAATATAAAGGTTGAGCATTTTGTTGAATTGCTGAGGATGGTTGAGGAAGGTAAGATAACTGTGTTGCAGGGGAAACAATTTTTAAAGAAGTTTTATCCAATGAGCTTTTCAGTTAGAGAGGTTGCTGGGAAGGAGAGGAAAATTAGTGATCGTGAGGAATTGAAGAAGGTTAGTGACCAGGTTATGAAGGAAAATAAGGGTGTTGTTGGAGATTATAAGTCTGGAGAAGAAAAGGCGTTTAACTTTTTGATGGGAGAGATTATGAAGAAAACTAATAGAAGAGCGGATTTTCAAGTTGCAAGGGAAGTGCTTAGAGAATTGTTGAAATAGAGTTTGTGTTATTTGTATATCTCTTTAGGAATTTTTAATTCTGTTTTGGAGATGAGAAGTTTCTTGCGGTTTCTCATGCTGGAGAGAGAATTGTATTTCAGACAAATAAAGATGGAAATATTGAGATTTATCTTGTTGATACGAAAATGAGATATTTAGTAGATATTTCAAATAATGCTTCTGTAGCAGATATTAAGCCAGTTATTTCTGCAGATGGAAACAGAATTGTTTTTCTTTCAAATAGAGATGGAGAGTGGTGAGTTTATCTAGTTGATTTGAAAGAGTTTGATTATCGTTTTTAATTATTGACCTTGAGGCTATGCGAAAGTTTTATATATGCGCATGCGCATATGCATATATGGTAAAAGTGATTTCGTTATCAGATGAAGCATATAGAAGATTAAAGGTTTTAAAGAAAGAGATGTCTTTTTCTGAGATTGTTATTGAATTGATTAAAGGAGAAAGAAAGAAAGAAGATTTATCTAGATTTTGTGGAGCGTTTAAGGATAATGCTGATGAGTGGGAAAAGATTAAGAAAAGGATTTATGATGATAGAAAGAAATTTAGGTTGAGAGAGGTAAAATTTAATGCTTGATGAAAGTTATTGTTTAGATAGTAGTATTGTGATAGATTGGTTAAGAGGAGACCAAGAGCTTGATGCAAAAATTCAGGAAGCTCAGGAACATGGCAATATTTTTATGACCGTATTAACTTTATGTGAGTTATACAAAGGAGCTTATTTGGCTAGGACCAAGGAAAGAGCTTTGGTCATAATTAAAGATTTAGTAGAGAATATTGGTATTTTGGATTTAAGCTACGAGGCTTGTGAAGAATTTGGTAAGGAGTATGCTTTTTTAGATAAAATTGGTAAGAGAACACAAGAGCCTGATCTTATGATTGCTAGTATTGCTAAAGTAAAAAATTTTATTGTAGTTACTAGAAATAAAAAACATTTTGAAAATGTTGATGTAAGGGTCGAGGTATGGTGACGTATTAGATTTTTAGATAAAATTAATAATTTCTGCAATTGTACCTATTGCGAATAAAAGGATAAGGATTAGCGTGAGAATTTTTGATGTTGGAATGTTGTATTCTGGACGCCTATCGCCAAGATATTTAGCTTTGTTTGTCATTAGTAAAATTAGAACTGCTGTGAGGCCGCCAGTAACTACGCCTCCTATTCCTATAACTTTTGTGAAGCTTGTTGATTCTTTTAGCGTTAAGATTGTGAAAAATATTAATGGAATGAAAATTGTGTAGAGCCATGATTTTAATTTTGATTGCTTGAAATCAAATTTAAGACTATCAATTAAGGCTATTGATAATGCTAAGTAGGACGTTGACATTGTCAAAATTCCCAGAAGAATAAAAGGCGCTCCTAAAGATATTGTAGCTAATTCTGGAGTATTTTTACCATTTACTCCTATCACAATTGCTGCAAACAATATATAAACTATTCCAGATATTACGTTTGCTAATATAATAGAATGTTTCATTTCTTTTTTATGGTCCTCTAGAATTCTTTTTACTTCGGGAATTGTTGTGTAGCCTATGAAGGCGAATAGTATAACTCCGAATGGAGCAAGGTAATCTAGGAGATTTTGTGCTGGAAATGTTGTTAGGTTTGAGAGGTCTATTTTGTTAATAAAAAATACTGACATGGAAATTACTAAAAGAAGGATAATTGCAACTCCTATGAATTCACCTTTTTCTAATGCTTTAAGGCCGAGGAGACTTAGGAGGGACATTAATATCCAGAATGCAATGCCTAAATAAAGAGAATAATTAGGAGTGTTAAAGAATAAATAGCTAAGAGATTCGCTAACGCCTATGAGATAGGCAAGAATTGCTGCATAAATCCCAAAAATTAAAGATAGAAGCATCACAATTTTTCCTTTTTTTCCCAGGTATTTTTCAGCATAACCTGTTAAATGAAGATTTTGTTTTGTTCTCAGGGCTATTTCTCCAAGATAGAGCATGGTAATAATCATCATTATTCCTATTATAATGATGTGAATGAACCCTGTTGAAAAACCTGATTTCATTACAACGAATGGAATACCGAAAATACCTGCTCCTATAATTGTGCCTATAAGTACAGCTGTTGCGTGGATTGTTTTTGCCATTTTTATTATAGTTTTTTCCTCTTTTTGAGAGCTTCAGTAAGATTAAAAATGAGCATTATTTAATTGTTTTGTATGGGCTGGCTTTACTCTATTTTTTTGAGGTATTTTCTAATTTTTTTGCTTCCTAATTTCCTTAGCTTTTTTTAATTTTTTATCTACTCTTATTAAATAAACTTCAGGATAATGTCCTACAAATCTTATATATCAACAAAGGAAAGATATTTTAAGTGGTAAATTAGATCCTATAAAGTGGGCCTATAGTCTAGTGGATAGAATAGCTGGCTTCGGAGATTACGATTCGTAGAAACCGGCAGACGGGGGTTCGATTCCTCCTAGGCCTATTTTTTGATATTATAATTATATTTATTAAACCCCTATTCTTACTTTTTTAATGGATAAGAACGTTTATTTTGGTGGATGTCTTGTTTAGTCATTCAAAATAATTTTCTAAAATTAATTCGTTTCTATTTAACCACTTGGTGTTGATATCCATGGTTTCAAAGGCGTTGGCTTTTGTTTTTTCGTAGCCTATTTTTTTTGCATCAAGGAAGGATTTTATTTTTAATTTATTTTCTTTTCCTGTGTAAGAGGTTATTATTGATTCTAGAAGAGTCATGAAAACAAAATGAGTGTTTTTGAATTTATTGAGCTTTTTCCAGTTGGCTTTTGCCCAAGGGAAGAAAATCGGACGTAAATATGGATTTGCTGAAGGAGTGCTGAATACTGTTCTTAAATCCTGGATTCTGACTTTATTTGTTAGAGAGTAGTTGAGATAGGTTTCAAGGATTTTTTTATCTTTGAATTTTGACATTGCTGCGAGGAGCTTTACTTTTTCTTCTGGGCTTTTTGATTTTTCATATAGGGAGATGAGTTGATTATAAATTTTTCTATCTCCGTTTTTTGCTACCAGTGAATAAGTTGGGCCTTTTAAGTCAGGATGAATTGAGTTAGGGTTATTTATGGAATTTTGGAATTTTTCCATTCCTGTTTTTATTATTTCAGGTTCTTCGACAAAGGTTAGAAAACTAAGAGAGATTGCTCTTAGTATGGCCTCTTCTTGAGATTCATTTTCTTTAGGATTCCATGTTAGTTTCTGAAAGCTTTTTTGGAAAGGCTGTTTAATATGGGTCTTGAATTTATGCCAGATTTTTTCCCATGAAGGGCTTTGTGAGAATATTATGTAAATGTAAGAGAGATGGCTGAAAATGTCTTCTAAGACAAAGCGGCTTTCTTCATTGTTATAGGATTTTATGAAATCTAAATAGACATCGAGAGTGGTTTGGTTTGCTTTTGTGAGATTAAAGAGATCGTTTTGTATTCCCCAGCGATCGAAGACAGAGAGTTGCTTATTTTTTATCAGTGTTTTTAGTTTTGATAGATATTCGGAGGTATATTCTACTCTGTAAAATCCTTTTTGATCTTCATTTATTTTGAACCATTTTATTTCTTTGAATGAGATTTCTTCTGTTTTTTTGTCCATGAGTCTTCTTGTTGATGAGGAGTCTGTTTTTATTGTAAGAGGTATTTTCCATATTTTTTTATCGTTTATTGGAGAGTGTGAGAATCTTTTTTGTGTTAATATTAATCTTTCATTTTGTTGTTTTAGCTTAAGGATAGGGTGGCCTGCTTGTGAAATCCAGGATTCCATGATTTCTTTGATTGGGGAATTTGAGATTTTTGCCAGTGAATTCCAGAGATCAGATGCTATGGCATTCTTATACTGATATTTTTTTAGGTAGTTTGAGACTCCTTTACGAAAAGTTTCTTCGCCTAGATGGGATTCAATCATTCTTAAGACAGAGCCTCCCTTTCCGTAGCTAATTTCATCGAAGATCTCTTCTATTTCGTTTGGGCTTTTTACTTTTACTTCAATTGGATGGGTTGTTTTAAGTGAGTCTGCGTTGAAGGCCCCTTCTGTTTCTCCTTCGATAAAGTCTTCCCACATATTCCATTCTGGGAAATAATGATCTACTGCTTTGTAAGCCATATAGGTTGCGAAACTTTCGTTGAGCCAGAGATCATTCCACCATTTCATTGTTACTAAATTGCCAGACCATTGATGCCATAATTCATGGGCTATGACTTCCGCAATTCTTTTTTTTATTCTTGTCGAGGTTTTTTCTGGATCGAAGAGCAAAAGAATTTCTCTGAATGTAATTGCTCCCCAGTTTTCCATTGCTGCTGCCGCGAAGTCAGGAATAGCTAACAAATCTAGTTTTGGAAGAGGATAGGGGATTTGCGAATAATCCTGGAAGTATTTTAGGAACTTTTTTGTTAAATCTAAGGCAAATTTTCCTTCATGTGATTTTCCAGGAATTGTTGCTGTTCTTATTTTGATATTATCTAATTTGTCTTCTATGAATTCAAATTCACCTATTCCAATATAAAGAAGATAGGTTGACATTAAGGGCGTTTTATCAAATTTTACAATTTTTTTATCTTTTTCTTCTGTTTCTGAAATGATTGGCATGTTTGAGATTGCCTTCATTTTTTGAGGGATTTTTAATGCAACGGAGAATGCTGCTTTTTTATTAGGCTCGTCGAAACAGGGGAAAGCTTTTCGTGCATAAGGAGCTTCAAACTGTGTTGTTGCGAGATATTTTTTATTTCCTTTTTTATCAGTATATTGGCTTCTGTAGAATCCTGTTAATGTATCAGTGAGCTTCCCTTGAAATTCAAATGAGAGTGTTGCCTCGTTTGTTATTCTTTCCTTTAATTTGAGAAAAAGAGTTTCTGTTTTTGGATTAAGTTTTATTTTTGGTTTTAATGTTTTGTTGTTATGAATTATAAAGGCATTTCTTATTTTTAGTTCTTTAGCATTTAGTATAATTTTTGAGGTTGGATTTGTTATTTTTGTTTTGATTTCTACTTTTCCTGTAAATTTGAAGGTTTTTAGATCTGGCTCAAGAAAGAGATTATAATGTAAGGGCATTACTGTGTCTTTGAGTTGAGCGTTTTTCTCTTTTTGCATGGTCGTTAATGTGTCATTGACTATTTAAAATTAAGCAGCTTGTCTTAGATTATATCCTACTTTACTTGCAGCATACTGATCTGCTAAGTTCTCGTCTCTAATACCGAGAGCATGTGCTATCTCGTGATGATAGACAAATCTTTCTTCATAGCTTGTAAGATCATTTGCGATGTAAATGCTATGTGTGCTTGGATCGTACATTCCTAATGCACGCCACCCTTCTCCATGAGGAAGAGTGTAGGGAGGTACATAAAAAATAGATACTCCGCTTTTAGAATTTACGTTAAGATATATATTTTGTTGGTTAGAGCGCAAATATTCTTGTGGTTTATGCAGATTTAAATAGATAATTTTGTTGTTTCTATAATCTTTAGGAGTAATATATTTCTCATCTGAAAAAGGTTTATGCAACAATTTTTCTAGAACAGATTCTCGTAAAACTCCTAATTCTTCAAGTTCTTCCTCAATTTGTTCTTCTATTTCTAGAAGGGATTCAAGGTTTTTTTCATAATAACCTTTTAGTTCTCTATCTTTGTTTTTTAGTGGATATTTAGTTAATATGTAAATTTCTTTTTTATTTGAGTAGTAAGTATGATTTTTAGAATTCTTTTTTTTTGATTTAACTTTCCATTTTATTTTTTGAAACATGTCTAATCTGATAAAGTGCTTTTTATATAGTTTTTGTGTCTTATGCTGTGTTGTATGATTAGGCAAGAACTCTAAGAATTTTGTATCTTGCCTTGTGCTCTTTCAGATGTTTTATGAGTTCTTTTGGCTTATCCCTACATAAAACCACTCCCTTTGCAAGTCTTTCGCATTCTTTTGGATT
>Ga0213870_1000359_pt1 | contig 22686 bp, 14 predicted proteins | sample WICALVC2017_Meta_FD_160119 | JGI IMG/M metagenome (GOLD analysis project Ga0213870, IMG submission 160119) | Freshwater microbial communities from subterranean cave lake in Wind Cave National Park, South Dakota, United States - WICALVC2017 | ecosystem: Environmental > Aquatic > Deep subsurface >... | reverse complement strand
CGCCTCTGGCGGAGAGTCCAAGTCCCGCAGCTCTGGATGAAATTTAAAAGTATGCTATCTAGGTTCTGCGCCTCGGGCGCATCCGCCTCTGGCGGAGAGTCCAAGTCCCGCAGCAATTTTTGACGGAACAAAATCAAAAAATGTAAAGGCAATTTTTCTGCTCGGCGGAGTTTATCCCGCACCGAGCTTCGCTCTGGTGCGGGGCGCTCTCGTGCGGGCGGCGAGATTCGCTCGGGCGGCTCGGCATTCCTCTCCCGCGAACCCCCTCATGCCGAGCCGCCCTCGCTCGAAAAGTTTTTGGCGGCTTAAAATAAATCAGGAAAGGCGCTAAAATAGCGAGATGTCCACTGACCCACTAACAATCGAAGGTTACAACTCGGGCGCTGAAGCATACAATGCCCATGTCTCTGATCCGTCCAAGTCGCCATTTCACACATATTACGAAAAGCCAGCGATTCGCGCGGAATTGCCAGAACTAGGGGGTTTGTCCGTAATCAGTATTGGGTGTGGAAGTGGTGCTGATGCTAAATATCTTAAAGATAAAGGCGCATCGCGAGTTGTCGGAGTTGATATTTCGAATGATCTCATTGAGATTGCAAAGAAGAATCACCCCGATATTGAATTTCATGTCATGAACATGGAACATCTTGACTTTCCAGACGAAAGTTTTGATCTTGTCTACTCAAGCCTCGTTTTTCACTATCTAAGCAGTTGGGCACAGGCGCTTAAGGAAGCTCTCAGGGTTTTGAAATCAGGTGGCAAATTTATTTTTTCAGATGGCCATCCGATCGGAAGCGCCTTGGAAGTTGTTGACGATGGAAAAGTGCAGACAAAGCTTTTGGGCCGGACGAAGTGGAAAGAGTCTGGAACATATAAAGTTCATGGAGATTATCTTGCCGTAGCTGATGGGGGAGTCAAAAGAATAAAAGCCCTGGTTGGTGGCGTAGATGTCTACTTTTTTCACCGACCTATTTCAAGAATAATAAATGATATTGTTGCTTCTGGATTTACGATTGAAAAAATGATCGAGCCCTTACCGACTGAAGGCATGAGAGAAAAATCTGAACATCATTACGATCAACTCATGAAATACCCCGAGTTTATGATTTGGGTACTAAGGAAATAAACGATATCGCCGAAGGCACATATATGGCAACAATTCACAAAAAAGTTTGGCGAGAATATTTTGAGAAAATCGTTTCCGGCAAGAAAAAACTGGAGTTGCGTCTTGCCGATTTTGAGGTAAATGAAGGCGACACTTTAGTTTTGGAGGAATGGGACAAAGACAAAAAGGAATACACCGGAAGAAAAATTGAGGTTATCGCCACTTATATTCTCAAAACCAAAGGCCTAACTTTTTGGCCGCCGGAAGAAGTTGAAAAATATGGTTTTCAGATTATACAATTTGAGCCGAAAGAAAAATAATATGAAAACAATTTTAGTTGATGCAGTAGATGCTTTTGTAGTAGAAACCCAAAATGGTTTCGAAATTTTTGAGCCAATTGCGAGAATTGACAATTTTTTTAGAACATAATTCTTAATTAGCCGCCGAAAATATTTTGCGAAGCCAAGTGCTCGCGCGTTGGAAGGGGTGTGGGAGGTATGCCGAGCCGCCCTCGCTCGAAAAGTTTTTGGCGGCTTAAAATAAATCAGGAAAGGTGCTAAAATACATTTATGAATGATGACGCATTATTTTGTGTAGGACAAAAAGCATTTATTGAAAAAGACGGGAAAGTCTTGGTTCTTAATGATCCAGGCGAAGGATTAGATTTTCCTGGTGGGAAAATACAGGAAGGAGAAGCTAGAGATGGAGACGCATCAAGTCTCTTCCGCTCGCTTCAGCGAGAAGTTAGGGAGGAAACGGGACTTGAAATAGAGATTGGTAATCCGTTTGTAGTTTGGTATCACGAATTTCCTAAGAATCACAGAAATTATCCAAAGGTTGTATATCTTGTGGGATTTAAGTGCGGATATGTTTCTGGGGAGATAAAGTTGAGCAATGAACATGACAAGTTTAAGTGGGTGAACAAAAATGATTATACCGAAGTTGATGACGGAAGCGATTATTTTGACGCACTTAAAAAATATTTTGAGTAAAAATAAACCCATGAACAGAAGAACTTACAACAAACTCGTACGAGATAGAATTCCTGTCAGAGTAGCCAGAGTTCAATCCTGTCCAACCTATATCCCTTATTTTGCTTGTCAAATTTATAAACACTCACTGTTTGACTTTTTTACATATATGAATATACTGAAAGTATGATTAATAAATATGCCAAATTTGTAAGAGCGCTTAGGACAGAGCGAGGTTTTTCGCAATCTTTTGTAGCAGATAAATTAAACCTTTCGCGACCTTCCTATGTGTCTATCGAGAGCGGAAATAGAGGTCTTACTTTAGTAGAAGCAGAGAAATTGAAGGATTTGTTTGGTATTTCTATTGAAGAATTTGCAAAAGCAAGTTTGCCAAAATATGAAAAATATAAACAAATGATTCTTGTTTATTTGCAATCACCTCTTTCTGCCGATGGAAAAGTCCCAAAGACTAAACTGGCCAAACTTCTCTATCTTGCTGATTTTGCATGGTATTACAATAAACTTGAGAGCATGAGTGGGATGCAGTATCTCCGCAGGACATACGGTCCGGTCCCTGACCCGTATTTTAGAGCACTAGCCGAGCTTGAAGAAGAAGGGAAAATCACTTTTGATTATAAAGGAGAGGCTATTCTTATTGGTACAGGTGCTAAACATCAAAAATTAGACTTGATAAGCGAGGGTGAATTAGGTCTAATGAAAAAGATCTCTACAAAGTGGAAAGATAAGAGAACGCAAGAAATTATAGATTTTACCCACGAACAATTGCCTTATAAACTTTGTTCTCCTAACGAAACTATTCCGTATGAATTGATAATTCAGCAAGACCCGGATTATGTTTACTAATTATGCTGTTGTAATAGAACAATACGCAGAACGACATTTTATTTCTAGTTTCAAAAGGAAATATAAAAGTGCTTGGGATGTGACTTGGGTTGGTATGCATGAGGAGTTTAAACATATCGATACTTTGATTGGGCAAACAAATATTGCGGAAACTATTACTGGAATTGGAGATGTGAGGATTTGCAAAACTGAATTTCGTGTTCAGAGCACCCGAGAATCAAGGCATTCATCTGGCAACAGGTGTATTGTTGCTATTCACAAAAACACATCTACAGTTCATGTTTTGTTAGTATATAGCAAGACAGATCTGGGTGGTGGAAACGAAACGGCAAATTGGAAAAACATAGTAAGACAAAACTATCACCAGTATTCAAAAATGCTTTAGGGCGCAGCTTAGTCAGAGCGGCGACCTGCCTCGCAGAAAAATTGCCTTATCCTTAATTTTTTCCTGAAGATAAGCTATAGTTTTTATATCTATGCAAATTCCACAAACCAAAAAAGAAAATGTTATTGACAAAATTAACGGCACAACCGTCGCCGATCCTTATCGGTGGCTAGAAGATAGCAACAATAAAGAGGTGGCGGATTGGATTGACGCACAAAACCAATACACAGATTCAATACTCCGAAATGATAATCAAGGTAAATTTTCTGATGAGCTTATCAAAAATTTTAAGGTAGTTAATTTTTCAAACCCAGTTCCAGTAAAAGGGCGATATTTTTATATGGAGCGACAACCTGATGAAGACCAAATGGTTTTATACGTCAAAGACGGTTTAGACGGAATGCCGAAGAAATTAGTAGATCCAAATGGAAAAAGAGCAGGTAATACAAGCACGATTGATTATTGGTTTCCTGGATGGAGTGGCAAATATGTCGCCTACGGTTTATCCGAGGGCGGAGATGAAATGGCAACTTTATATGTGATGGATGTTGATAAAAATGAAAATTTACCAGAGAAAATCGTCCACTGTCGCTATTCGTCTGTACGTTGGCTACCCGATGATTCTGGATTTTTCTATACAAGGAATCCTCACCCTGGAACAGTCCCCAAAAACGAAGAACACCTTCATCCAAAAGTTTATTTTCACAAGCTTGGAGACAACCCAGAGAATGGCAAGTTGATTTTTGGACACGAGAGACCGAAAGATGACATGGTAAATATTTCCTTGTCTTTGGACGGCAGATTTCTTGCCATTCATGTTTCGCAGAAATGGACTGAAAACGAAATTTATATCTATGATAGTAAAAAGGAAACCATAACCCCTTTAATTACTGGGATTCCTTCAAAATTTTCACTCCAATTTTTGAATGATAAAGCAATCTTGTACACAAACTATAAGGCAAACAATTATAAAATTCTTTTCACTCAATTAAGGGATTTATTTAAGAAAGTTGACGAATGGCAGGAATTTTTTTCTGAACGAAAAAGTCTTTTGGAATCCGTTGCCGTAACTGCGGACAAAATTCTTTTGGAGTATCTTGTAAATGCGTGTTCAGAAATAATCACACTTGACCATTCCGGCAAGGAAATTAGCGAGGTGCCTCTGCCGCAATTTTCGAGTTTAGCGGGTATATCGACACGAAGAACAGAAAAAGAATTTTTCTATGGACTGGACTCTTTTACGTTTCCAAAAATTGTATATAGGTTTAATCCTGAAAACAATCAATATGATAAATACAGAGCCACAGACAATCCGATAAATCCTGCGGATTACACAACAAAGCAAGAATGGTATTCATCGAAAGATGGGACCAAAATTCCTATCTTTATTTTTCATAAAAAAGAAATTGAACTTAACGGTAAAAATCCGACCATACTTTACGGCTACGGCGGTTTTGCATCAAATGAGACGCCGATGTTTATGCGAAATTGGGTGCCGTGGATAGAGCGTAACGGAGTTTTTGCCGTAGCAAATATTCGCGGCGGCGGCGAATTTGGAGAGAAATGGCACAAGGCCGGAATAAAAGAAAATAAACAAAATAGTTTTGATGATTTTGTAAGAGCCGCGGAATATTTAATATCACAAAATTACACCGATACGCACCATCTCGGTATTCTTGGCGGGAGTAATGGAGGCTTACTCGTTTCGGCAGTAGCTGTACAAAGGCCAGATTTGTTTAAGGCGGTTTGTTCAAAAGTACCATTAACAGACATGGTTCGTTTTCCGAAATTTGGAATTGCTGTTAGGTGGATACATGAATACGGAAATCCGGAAATTAAGGAGGATCTTGAAAAAATTCTAAAATGGAGTCCATACCATAATGTGCAAGTTGGTATTGAATATCCAAATATTTTATTTACAACCGCTGACAAGGACACACGAGTGGATCCACTACATGCCAGAAAAATGACCGCCCAGCTTCAATCGGTAAACAAGAAAAATAAAGTGCTTCTCTTTACCGAGATTGAAGCAGGCCACGGCGCCGGCAAGCCAGTTTCGAAAATGGTAGAGTTGCAATCTCTCGCCCTTAGTTTCTTTGCTCGAGAACTTGGATTAAAATTTTAACTCGCCACTGGCAAGTACCCCACATACTAGACACAGTTATCTTGTGGTTGGTTTAATTTGGTGGCATAATTAATTATATCTATATGGACGATCAAAATCGCTTTCCATCCCAACCGGAATCTTCACAATCCTTAAGGGAGAGTGTACCAATTCGTGATAATTCCCAAAAATGGAAAATAGTCGGTGCATTTGTGGTAATTTTGGTTGTTGTATTTGGTCTGGTCCATAGAACAGATCGAGTTACGCCTAAAAGAAGTTCGATATCTTTCAAATCTGACTTTGGTCAGACTCTTGGATTAGTGCAAGATAAGATTTCTCAAAGTGCTGCAATCGTTGTTAGTCTGCCAGCGGGTATGTCTTTAAGTCCCATTGAGGCAAGCCAAAAAATCACCCTCAATCCCGAAGTAAAGGGTGAATGGGTTTCTCGAGGAAATGACAAGGAGATAGTTTTAATTCCTAAAACTAAACTTGAAATAGGCAGATACTACAATGTGGCGTTTGCAAGTGGTGATATCAAACTACAGAAAGATTTTCTGGTGGACGAAGACCCAAAGATTGTTTCTGTATTTCCACGATTTGATTCGGAGGCACCTGAAGGTTCTGATATAACCATCGTCTTCAACAGACCGATGGTTCCTCTCACAACACTAGACAATCTATCTCAAAAAGATATTCCTGTTGAAATAAAACCTGCCACCCCAGGCAAATTTAAATGGATTACGACAAGAAATCTGCAATTTATTCCAGAAAAAAGATTATTTAGATCAACAAATTACACGGTAGTTCTAAAGGAGGGTCTTGTTTCTATGGATGGCTTACCGGTCTCCTCTTTTACTCACAATTTTACTACTCGGCCTTTGCGATACCTAGGCCCAGAGTTTCATCATAGCGGACTTACACTTTACAATGAGCCAATTCTTATTCGTTTCAATCAACCGGTTGATTTAGAAAGAACTAAAGAAAATATCCAGGTTATTAAATTAGGCACAAACCAGAATCTCAAATTCTTTGTCCAGTATGGACGTCGTCGGGTCTATGATGAATCTTCAAAAAAGTCTACAGATTTTTTGGATAAGTCGGTACTGGAGGTTTATAATGCTCTGGATCGTCATGGTAGAGAGAGGTTTTGGGATTTTGAGACTAGTTATCAGATCTCCATCTCAAAGGCCTACTCTTCAGAGGGTGATATAGATCTTTCGGAGGCAAGAACAGCCATATTTAAAGTTCCAGAAATAATAGCTAGTCTTTCAGCTGATTCTCCACGTTCTACAAATGTTGAACCGGGTTATTTTGACCCGAAAGGCCGTCTCTGGGTTGATTTTTACGAAGACATTGATAAAGATAGTTCCAGTATAAAAGTTCTCAATCTTCAAGAGATTGGATATGGAGAAAAATGTCGACTTGATGATGAGGGTAAGGAAATAAGATCCGGAAATGAATGTGAGAAAACACCAAACAAAAAGAGGATTTATCTTAAACTTAACCCCGATAGTTTTGGTAGGGTACAGAATATTTCGATTGAATTTAGAAAAATAATTAATACAGCCGGCGCCTTACTGAATGCCGAAAACATAATAGAAACCATCACTACTTATCCAGAGCTTCGTATTAAACGAATGATTCCATCTGATAACGATAAGTTGGCAGAACTAAATGAATTAAAAATTTGTAGCACAACTCCACTGACTCCAGCGACTGAAGATAATTTCTACAAACAAGTCAAATCAAACATAAGCGTGGGGAGATGGAACTGGAGGAGGCCTTTTCGAGTTGATCCAAGCACTTCCCATACCTATAGAGTATGCGCGGTTGGTGAATTTGAAAATACTATCTCCTATGGTCTCATTCCTGAAAGTTTTTACAGTCTTAAGTTAAACCTTAAGGATGACTTTGATCAGGCAGTTGAAAGCAGTGTTGATTTTACCAGTAAGTCGATCGATCAAATTTATCGTCGCTTCAATCATCTGCAGAAAGCTTACAATGTTACATCACCGGAACGTACAAAACTTACTTATTCTGTAGAAAATCTTGAATACGTAAATCTGCATATCTGTGAGATTGATTCAGTCACGATGCTAAACTATCTTAATTTTAACACTAGGCCAAGCCCAACAACTCCAGGAGCAAATCTTGCATGTAAAAAGTCCTTGACCAAGAAGGTAGAACTACCAAAGAAATATTGGGTTAAAAACTATTTCCAAGTTGAATTAAAGGATTTAATTCCCAAACCCTTGGGACACTATGTTCTATCTTTTGATCATCCGGAGTATCGTCAGGATCAGTACGATTACAGAAGCGGTGGCTATTCGAAGGGTGTGCCTGTCTACGAGCGGACATTCCTTACGGTGACTAACCTGGCAGTACAAGAGAAAAAAATTGAGCGTTCCGAATACGCAGAGCAGTATTCCGATATTACCAAGATTGTTCCACCTCGTCCCTATACAAATCTATATTGGGTGACTAAATTTGGCAATTTGGAAGCTGTTAGCGGAGCTAGGGTCGATGTATATAGAAAGGGAGCTCAATTTTTTACATCTAGTCTTACAAACACGGACGGCATTGCTAGAACGAAAAATGAATCGGAGCTGATGGCCGCTATAGTAACTAAGGAAAATGATAGTACCATCGTTTCAAGTGAATTTGACAAGTTTCAATGGGCTTCTCCTTCACTACCCGTAGAAAAAACTTATATTTATACAGATCGTCCAATTTACCGACCGGGTCAAGAGATATTTATTAAAGGCATTTCTCGGGTCGGATATGATGGAGACTATGAGATTTTCCGTCAGAAAAAACCAGAAGTGGAGATCTTTAACAGTAAGGGTGAATCGATATTTAAACAAGCTAATGAAATGAATGAATATGGAACTTTTACTGCCAGTTTTAGGCTTGATAAAAATGCATCTTTAGGGACATATCGTATCCATGCCCTAGGAGGGAGCAGCTATGTAGATGTTGAGGAGTATGTTTCTTCAGCTTTCAAGGTGGATGTGACTAGTAATCAAGAAGAATATATTGCCGGAAGCAAGATGGTCTTAGGGGTCGACGCTAACTATTATTTCGGTGTTCCGCTTGAAGGAGGAGAGGTACAGTATTCGATCCTTGCCCAGGATTACTATTTCGATCGTTACAAGGACGGCTATTTCCAGTTTGGTTCTGGTTGGTACTATTCATATGATGGTGGATATGGGGACAAATTTATATTGCGCGGAAAAACCAAGTTAGACGAGAGGGGTAAAGCAGTAATAGAGCAAACGCTCGACTTTAACAAATTTTTCTCAGAGGAACAGAAGGAAAAGAGTAAAATCTTTGTCGTCAACATGACGGTTAAAAATAGAAATGGCCAATCTGTTTCACAACAGAAATCTTTTATAGTTCATCGTGGGAAGTTTTATCTCGGAGTAAATCTTGAAAAGCGATATTTTCCTAAAGGAGAAAAAAATAAGATCCTTGTTAAATCTGTAGATATAAATGGTAAGGGGATTAATGTTAGCAGTATTGTCGCTGAAATTAATAAAATAAAATGGGAATCTTTTAAGCGCAAGGAAGTCGATGGTCGCTATTATTGGCATTCAGAGAAGAAAAAAGAATTTATTAAAAAGATTGACTTAAGAACGGATTCACAGGGGAATTATTCTCAAGATCTGACTTTTGATCAAGAGGGGGAGTACGAGGTGGTACTTCAGTCTACCGACTATTTGAACAATACAGTCAAGTCAGTTATGGATTTTTACGTCTATGGTTCCGGAGAAGTCTCTGTTCGTTCTACAAACAACGAGACCCTTGAGCTTGCGGTAGATAAAAATAAAATCAATGTGGGTGAGAAGATATCAGTAGTCATTAAGTCACCCTACCCCAAGGCTAAGGCGCTGGTGACCATAGAGCGCGGGAAGATCTTTGATTACTCTATAGTCGATATTGACCAAAATCTTAAGGATTTCAGCTTTAGTGTAACAGAGGAGCATATTCCGAATATTTACTTTTCAGTCGTCCTTCTTTCTCCTCGACCAGAAATAAAATACGGACAACTTAGTTTTTCTGTAAATAGCAAGGAAAAACAGATAAATATTTTAATAAAATCAAATAAGAATCATTATTTACCAGGAGAACAAGTAACTCTTGAAGTGGATACAGAAGATTCAAAGAATCGACCGGTGGAGGCTGAGGTATCTATTGCTGTAGCTGACCTAAGTGTCCTTGCCCTAAAGGGCAATCCAAAAAAGAATCCTGCTACTTTTTTTTATGCTGGTCTTCCTCTCGCTGTTACAACTGCTTCGAATATCAAGAATATTCTTTATGAAGCGGAGGTTCCTGTTGGAACTAAAGGTGGCGGCGGTGGTCTTGAACCTGAAGATTTAGCAAAGAAAAAAAGAGGTGAATTTAAAGACACTGCTTTTTGGAGAGGCGTAGTAAAAACTAACACAAATGGTAAGGCCAAAGTCACGTTTACCCTGCCTGACAACTTGACAACATGGCAGACTGAAGTGGTCGGAATCACGAAGGATACAAAAGTGGGTACTGGATATAGAGAGTTCGGAGCTAAAAAAGATCTTATGGTTGTTCCTCTAAAACCCCGTTTTATAATTCCAGGAGATGAGTTCATGATAGGGGCAAAAATATTCAATCAAGCTGAAAAAGCCCAAAAATTAAAGGTATCGATTAGTAGTCCTAGCCTTGAGTTAAAAAATTCAACTGAGCAATCTTTGAAATTAAATGCTGGAGAGTCAGAGAGTGTTTATTTTGCGACCAAAGCACCTTCAAATATCCAAGAAGGGGTTCATAGTTTTGTCATTTCGGCCAAAAATGAACAGTACGAAGATACAGTTGAAAACCAAATGTTCATTAGGCGAAATGATACCTATGAGGCTGTCTCCACGGCCCACTTTACTCCCGAAAACAAAGCTCATGAATATATCTTCCTGCCTGAAAATATCATTAAAGAGAAAGGAGGTGTCTCAATAAAAACAAGTGCCACGTTAGCTGTGTTTCTTTCAGAAGCTTTGAATTACCTGGTTTCCTATCCCTATGGTTGTTCAGAACAGATTGCAAGTAAATTGAGTTCTATCTCTATTCTAAAAAAAGGTTTAAATCTAAAAAACATAGGTGATAAGTTTAATTTGAAGGATGTTGAATTTGAAGGACAGAAATATTCCATCGATGATGTGATCGAGATTGGACTTTCGAGAATTTACAGTAATCAATCACCCGGAGGAGGTTTCACCTACTATCCAACTCTTCAGCCGAGTTTCCATCTGACACTGCATATTTTAAATACCCTTATAGATTTAACGAGCGCCGGTTATTCAGTAGATCAATCAGTGATCTACAGGGCAGCTAGATATCTCTATAATGAAATTTTAAATAATAATCAGTTAAGTCAAGATAATAACTTAGTGATATTGACAGCCTACACCCTCGGACGTTTAACAAACTTTCAAATCGAGAATGACATTTTAGCTGAAAAAATTCTTAACATTACTAAAAATACAAAATTTATTCGAGAAGATATTTCTAATATTTCGCTTACCCACTTGGCCATTCTTTTGTCTGGAGATTACGGAGGTTATGGTTATAAAAAGGATGAGATTTTTAAGACCTTAGAAAACAGGATTACTGTCGATGGTCGGGGGGCTTTCTTGCCTCTAAATGAGAATCAGTTGATGCGGGATTATTATGAGACACCCGTTAAAGATACGGCCTTGATGCTAAAAGCATTTGTAGCAGACAAAAGAGAGAGTCCGTTTTTTGATAAGATTTTAAGATGGATTCTCGCTTCACGTGCCAAAGATGGTGCATGGGGTTCTACCAATAACACCCTTTCTGTGATTGACTCCCTGACTGATTTATTGCAATGGAAGCGCGAGACAGAATCCCAGTTCACACTTGAAGTGTCGCTTGATGGAAAGGAAAAGATGAAATCTGTTTTCGGCAAAGATACCATCCTTAACACATTCGAAACATTCATACCGACTCAAGATTTTAAAATTAATAGTATTAATAAGATAGATTTCAATAAGACAAACCAAAATAGCCTTGCCAATACTTTCTATTATGAAATGTTGCTTAAATATTTTCTACCCATTGATTCTGTTCCTCCAAGAGACGAGGGTTTTGCCATAACGCGAGAGTTCTATGGGTTGGAGGATAAAGATTACAAGACGCCTCTCTCTGAGGCTAAGGTGGGAGATGTTTTAAAAGGTCACATAAAACTTGTGGTTCCTAAAGACAGAAATCTAGTTGCCATTGAAGATTTTATTCCTGCCGGAATGGAACTTGTGAATTTCAATCTAGCGACAGAAGATCAGTCACTGCGTAAAGAAAGAAAAGAAGAATACGGTGACTACTATTATAATAAATACTCTGATGGAGAGCCGATGGGGATGGGTCAAGAATCGAAGTTAAAAAATATTTTGGCCCTGGTAACTTTTGGAGTATTTGGTGAAAGTGAGCTCGGTGACGAAGAGTATAGTCCCAAAAAACAAAACAGATCCCTTTTTGCTGACGCTGAAGAATCACATGATGACAGACTTTTCCTTTTCAAAGAACGACTAGCGCCTGGTGTTTACGATTTTGATTATTTTGTAAGAGCGCTAATTCCTGGTAAGTATCATCATTTACCAGCGGTCGCGAGTGAGTTATATTTCCCAGAGAATTTTGGAAGGACGAGCGGTGGATATTTTATCATAAAGAAATAGATATTATTCTTCTATTTCAATCTGGATTTTAATCTTTTGCTTTAAGCCAGTACCTTTTTTTGCCAGGATTTTATAATGACCAGGAGACGAAGGTTGCCATGTAATACTTTCACCTCTATTTAAAAATACACCATCGATAAACCAATCAACCGGTTCTTTTGCTTGCAGTGGTATGATGGTTTTTTCTTGGTGTAGAAATATATCCCCATCATGAGGGTGGAGGATTATGGGCTCTTCTTTTAACAATAACTTGGCTGCTTGATAGTCGTCTTCATTTAATCCGTACTCTATTGTCCCCGAGGAGTTGAATTCCTTAATTTTATCAAAACGAAAAGGGGAGCCCTTGTTGTACGGTGAGTTTAATAAAAGTTCCATAACGTCATGCCATATTTTTCCAGCGCCTAGCTGTCCAGAGATTTGTCTCATGGGAGTGTTATCACTATTACCAAGCCAAACTGCCACGAGGAAGTCAGGGGTGTACCCGATAGTCCAGCTATCATGGTAATCCCTAGAGGTGCCAGTTTTAAGGGCGTAATTTTTGGAATTGAGATTCAGATTGCCTTTCATCCCAAACTGATCAATGGCCGTCTCTCTATCCGAAAGAATTTTATTGATTAACTGCGTGAACCCATCGTAAGTGACTTGCTTCTCTTTGTTTAAATTACTCATGGGAGCATCGAGATAAGTTCGATTATCAGAAAATAGTTTTATGGGTTTTAAGATACCTTCGTTTGGAAATATAGTGAAGTAGTTAGCCAGTGTTAAAAGATCCATTTCAAGGGAGCCCATGGCGATTCCCAGACCATAGTTCTCTAGAGGTTGAACTGGTTTAAAGTTCAAAGAGTTTCTTAAGAAATCGTACATTTTTTCAAATCCTACGAATTCTAGAACCTTCACACTTGGAACGTTTAGGCTGTTTGATAAGGCTTGATGAAGAGTGACAGTTCCTCGATACTTCCCATCAAAGTTTTTTGGATAAAAAGGAAATCCAGTCTCAATTTTATAAGCATATTCACGATCTTCGACCAGGGTGTAGGGACGTGCTCCTTTCTCGAAAGCTTTCAGGTAGATAAATGGTTTGATGGTCGAACCTATGGCACGGACTTGAGTAGCCATGTTAATTTGCTGGCCTGATGTTAATGAATATGGATTTGCAGAACCGACGATTGAAATGAGTTCGTTTTCCGGAATTTTGATCACAACCACGGCCCCATTTTGCACATTTGCAAAACTTTTTAGATCAAGATTACGTTTAAGTAATACTCGTATCGATTCATTTAAATCATTATCAATTGTAAGTTGACAGTGCTTGGAACATTCCACACCCAGAGTTTTCATTTCAAAGGATGTTTTACTTTTGCGTTCCTCGCTCGTGTACTTATTGTTTAGGGTTGTTGGATTGTAAGTAACACCTAAGACATTTGCAAGATATGGGACTATTTTTTCATTGCGAAAACTTCCCGGATAGCGGATTGAAGGGCTATTTAGAGCGGCCAATAGTTTTACAATCTCATTATCTGATAACGATCGGGGTGTTTTATTGAAATAAAACAAACCACCCTCCTCGAATCCTTCAGTTTGATTTCCAAGATAGGCGGTATTGACATACATAGTCAGGATCTCTTTTTTGGATCTGTGTATTTCTAAGCTAAAAGTATAGACTGCCTCGATAAGTTTGTTAGCTAGGGTTCTTTCTTGCTCGTTACCTAAAAGAATCTTAACCAATTGTTGGGTAAGAGTACTTGAGCCAATCATTTTTCCAGTAAAAATATAGGAAAATATATCTCGGCCAATACTTATGGGGTTTATTCCCAGATGATAATAGAAAAATCGATCTTCTTTTTTTAGCAGTAAGTTTTCTAATCGTTCTGGTATAGATTCGATTCTTCTAGAGAAATATCCTCTCGTGTTTGGTTTTATTTCTATGATCTTTCCGTAGCGGTCCTCTAAAACCGGAGATTCTAAAGAGTTGTATGCGGTCTCTAGCTGTTTTTCTAGTTTGTAAGTAGTAAAATATGAAACACCAAGAGATATTATCAGTATTATAAAAGTCCCAACAATGGTTCTTTTTTCAAATTTGTATCGAGAAAAATTAAGCAAAGAGCGCATGTTTTGAAGCATATCATAGAATTTAAGTCAGTTTAAAGATAAAGACTGCTAGATTCAACATTTTAATGCAACGCCTGTTTTTTCTAATAATACCTCAAGCGGAGTCGTTCCGCAAATCTTCTAGTGTTACCTATGTATCTCATCTTCTCTATCGGTAAGCACAGAACTGTAAGGTATTTTTTGAACCCTGATCATTTTCTGCTTATACATGCGGTCGCATCAATGCGTCAGAATCAGAGCTATTCCGATCTTAATGTGGCGTAAATCACTTTCTGAAACTTGCCCCAGCTTTTTAACTAATCTTTTTTTTGCTTACTGTTCTAATTTGAAAAGTGATGATCTCAGACGCTTGTTTAAGATTATTTAGTATTATCATTCTTCAAAACAACACAACCCGCGAAATTTTTAATCTTGGACGATATGGGACAGGCTATAACCACATCAAAATATTCATTCATGCTGTCTCCAGAAACAATTACCACCGGACGCATCCCCGCTTGTTCGCGGCCTTGTGCAGGGTTAAGGTTCGCTAGCCAGATTTCTTTCTGGAATACTTTAGATGCCAAGATTTTTTAATTCGAGTGAGTAATCTTCCATTCCCCAGTCTATCATTTCTAAAATATCAGAATCCTGACTCGCTCGCTTAAAAGAGTTAGCCAATGTCTTTTGAATATAGGCATCTCTGACATTTCTGACGGCTCTCTCAAGGATCTTTCTCTTGGTGATACCCTCTTTTTTTGAAGTGTCATCAAGCCAGTCAGCTAAATCCGAGGATAATTTTGTAGTCAATACCCTATTTTTTATCATATTTATATTTTAGCAATATATTTTATATTGTCCATCGGTAAGCACAGAACTGCAAGGTATTTTTTGAACCCCGACGACTGTCTGATTATACATACAGTCGCATCTATAATCAGACAGTTCTTTGTTGCATCATATCGCGCGGAAGTCTAATATCGTGTATGATGTAAAGCAATCATTATGAAAGATCTTATTCAGGCGCTTCATTGGCGCTACGCGGTCCAAAAATTTGATAGTGAGAAGAAATTAACAAAAGAAGAAATTGATCTTTTGCTCGAGGCTTTGCGCCTTTCACCCTCGTCCTATGGTCTTCAGCCGTGGAAATTTATAGTAATTACTAATCCGGAAATCCGTGCGAAACTGCGCGAGGCTGGTTATGGACAAGCCAAAATCACCGAAGCGTCTCATCTAATTGTGCTAGCCATTAAAAAAAACATCGACGAGGGGTTTGTGGATGAATATATGGAGAGCGTGGCAAAGACAAGGGATGTTGCGGTCGAAAATCTTAAAAGTTTCCGCGATATGATCGTGGCGGATATCGTAGCGCGACCAGTGGAGGAGAGAAATGAATGGGCAGCCCGTCAAGTGTATTTGGCTCTGGGGATGTTGCTGGCGAGCGCGGCCATTTTGGGTATTGACGCCGGGCCGATGGAGGGTTTCGAGCCCGAGAAATTCGACGAGATTCTAGGTTTAGATAAGCTCGACCTGGCCTCTACGGTAATCGTGGCTCTTGGTCACAGGAAGTTCGATGACGGAGCGGCCAAAAACGCCAAAGCGCGTTTTCCACAGGAAAAAGTCATTATTAGCATATATTAGCGTATAATAGAGAGCAATATGAAAAATTTTATTTCAAGCGTTTGGGTTTTAGTTTTATTATTAATGGGTTCCGGCAATGCTTTAGCCAATAATCACGCGCTTAGGCAAACCATTCCTCCCCCCAAGAATCTAAAGGTGTCAGTCACTTCAACGGATTGCGTCAAGGGTCTCGAAGCGCTCCGTCTGAAGGGTCTCAAAGAGATGCAAGCTAGGCGTGCCGCCGCCTTAGCTAAGGCTAAGTTGCTTCCAACTAACAAGGCTCGCACAGAGGCCGTCAGAAAAGCCCAGGACGCTTATAACGCCGAAATGAAAGTGGCCGCCAAACAGTTGGAAGCCGCCAAAGCGCTATGCAAAAAACCTACCCTATCCCCTCAAGCGTCACAGAAAAAAACTGTTGTGCCGCCCCTGAAAAAATCGGTTCCGTTTGTTCCGTTGACTAAACCAGCGGCTCAAGTTCCTAAGCCCACTCCTACTCCAATCGTAAAACCGCCGGCTGAATTACTGAAACCCCCCGCTCTTCCGGATATGCCGCCCAAAGAGATCATTAAAGAGATCGTTGTCGTACCACCTAAACCCACTCCTCCGGCGGATGTGAGCGTGGAGATAAGTAATTTCGCTTTCAATCCATCCACTCTTAAGGTCAAAAAAGGGACCACGGTTATTTGGACCAATAAAGATGGCACAAGTCATACTGTTACTTCCGACACCAATCAATTCTCTAGCGATTTTCTGGGGACAGGCCAGAGTTTTAGACATACTTTTGACAAAACTGGTTCGTTCCAATACCACTGCCAACCTCATCGCAACATGATCGCGACCGTGGAGGTGGTGGAATAACTTTTTTCTAATGAGTAAGGCGAGACCTTACTCATTTAAGCATTAAACTGAAGCCTGTAGAGTAGTTTATAAGTCGGGCTTGTTTTCATGAGCTCCTTATGAGTACCACTCGCTTCAATCTCTCCTTTGTTAAATACAAGAATTAGGTCGGCGTGTAAAACCGTTGAAAGTCGATGGGCGATAATAAATGAGGTGCGATCTTTGATGATGGACTTAGTGGCGCGTTGAATGAGCCGCTCGCTTTCAGAATCCAGATGACTAGTTGCCTCATCTAAGATCAAGATGCTTGGATCGCGTAGTATCGCCCGGGCTATGCCTACGCGCTGGCGTTCACCACCTGAAAGCTTTATGCCTCGCTCGCCGACCGTGGTGTCGTATTTTTTCTCTAATTTATTTATGAAGGTGTGGGCGAGGGATACTTTGGCCGCATGTTCAACTTCTTTTTTGGTGGCTTCATTTCGGCCATAACGAATATTTTCAGTAACTGTGCGCGAGAAGAGATCTACTTCTTGAGGTACGATGGCCATCTGAGATCGTAGACTATTTTGCGTGACTTGACGCAAGTCATGCCCGTCAATACTAATCGATCCTTTGCTCGGATCGAAAGAGCGTAAAAGTAGATTGATAAAGGTCGTCTTACCGCTACCGCTTCGACCTACCAGCGCTACAGTAGTGCCGGCCGGTATCGACAAATTAATATTTTTTAGAATCCAATCGTTTTCTTTTCTGTAACGAAACCAAACATTTTCAAAATCTATTCTCTCGGAAAGGTTTGGTAGTAAAATCGCATCCGGCGCGTCTTCTACTGTCACTTTTTCATCTAGTAGATCGAAGAGTCTTTCTACCTTGGCACTATTTCTTCTGAAACGAGGGATGATGTTTGAAAGCCTCCAGAGTGGATCATAAGCCATGTTTTGAAGAGTCATAAAAAGGACAAATTCACCGATGGTGATGGATTTATTGAGGACCATAATTCCAGATATTAAAATGACAAGGACTCGGCCAACGATAGCCACCATGGTTTGTATATTTTCCATGAAAGCCCAGAGTCTCTCAGCTTTGTATTGGATCAGGCGGGCTTTATTTTGAAGGGTGATCTGCTTTTTAGTTTCTTCAGATTCTTGGGAGAATTTTTTGACAGTATGAATGTTGGAAGCTACATCGTACTCTTCTTTGGTGACGGCCTCAAAGGCCACGTTGGATTCTTTTTCAAGCTCATATATTTTTTTAGAGATCCTTTGAACCACCCATATGTAAACAGGGAAAGGAGCGAATACCACAAGCGCGATCAGAGGGTTTTTTAGACCTAAAATTACGAGGACGCTTATGAAAAGAGTGAGTGGGGGAAAAAGATTTAAACCTATAATGTCATTTACTATGGCATATAAACCATTTGTTCCGCGCTCTATTCTACTAATAGTTTGACCACTCGGGGCCGAGTGGTGAAATAAGGCGTGCAGGCTGAGATATTTTTCATAAACCTGGTAACGCATTTTATCTATAAATTTGGTGGTGATGATTAAAAGTTTATACTGATAGAAAGAGTTAGTGACTTTGGAGGCTAAGGTGGCTATTAAAATAGCACCGATGGAAAAAGCCAGAGTATTGGTGGGAGCCTGTCCGCCATCTTTGAAAAAGTTAACCAGGGAATCGATCAATTTTTGCGAGATGAGCGGAACGCTAATTTCAAGCACAGATGAGAGTAGCGTAAGCAAGCCAAGAGCTGCGAGACCTTGTTTATTATCAGAAAGAAGCCGAAAAATTCTTTTTATGATATTCTGCTTTTTCATTTTATATAGAACATTTTAGCATAAACTGCCGAGGGTTTAAATTGTCGAGGGTTACCCTAGTGCATAGGGTAACCCTCGACAGTTTGTTCTGACACATTGACTTGTGTATAACTTTAGATTCTAAAATAGAACGATGTAGAGTATCATAGAGGTATGATACAAACTGTTTTAGCTCTCGGGGCGGCTTTTTATCTAGCGGCCCTTGGTGTTATTCCACCTGAAGTTCAGTGTGTTCCTCCGGTGTCTCCCAAACCCAACATTGAATCTTCAAGCAAGTTAGGAAGCATGACCATCACGCCGGAGGTATCAAAAGAGGCTAAAGATAACACTATTACCATTTCTGTGTTTTCGGATGTCGAGGGTCGGGCCATTACGCTAGCTCGGCCGATTTTGAATAAAAAAGGAGGGAGTTCCACTTTTCATAAAGAAGAGCTCATCGATTGGGGACCCAAAAATTTACCTCAAGGCGCTAGTTTTGGCCACAAGCAGTTTTCAGATGTCTTTCAATGGGAGGCTCACGACATAGAGGTTCCCGGAGGGGTATTTTCCAAACCAAAAATGAAGCGGGTGCGCCTTCCGCCTAGACAAAAATACTGGATCAAGCTTAAAGCGACCGGTAAGACCATCTCTTCGGCCTCAGATCAAAATTTCGGCAATTACGGTTGGCAAGCGGTGGATTATGATATCACGGACGATCGGGAAACGAGCGGTGGCCGGCGCCTATATTATATAAGCGGAATCCAACAGCCTGTGCTTAAATTCGCGCGCGTTGGTTCATACAAGGAAGAATTTTATCGTGAAAGAGCGGTGACTGTAAAAGCCGGCGAAGCGTTTGATCTTGAAGTAAAAGCCACGGGGCAAGGCGGCATGGCCAGGATCGAGACCACTGGTCCTCGAGTGGCAGGTGAAAAAGAGGTGGCCATAAAATCTGGTGGCACGCATGTTTGGAAGATCGTGCCTCATGGAACTTATCCGATTGAAATTGAAACCAGTATCAGAAATAAATGCGGCAGTCAGATTGCTGGCATAGGCAGGATAAAGATACCCATCAAGTTTGATCTTTCGGTTCTTGCTAAAGAGAAGGTGCGATTGCTTTTCGGCGCGTTTAACGCTCTTACATTCGGCAAGCCAGAGAGTGTTCTAGATCTATCTCTTTCGCTTACTGTGCGAGATGGAGATATCATCGTGACAGGAGTGCCTAATGTGCCATTTACTGTTCAGGCGGTTTATAAGAATTCTCCAGACGAGATTATTAAAAACATTTTGATAGCGGCTAAGGGAAAATTCCCCGAAGCCGGTCTGGCTACTTTAGTGACCGACAAAGATGGCGCCATCAAGATCAGTGTCACCGCCCCTAAGTTGACTAAGGAAGAGGCCTCCAGAGATATTATTATGTTTAAGGCAAGAGCGCTCACTTTACCGGGACTAGTCGCCGAGACCAAGCTCCCCATTGAGGGCGTTTCAACTAATGTAATTTCATCTGTGGCGAAGTTAGTCATTGCGCCTGATCGCAGTCTTGAGGGAATTAAGGAAGGAGACAAGGTTAACTTTAAAGCGTCTCTTCGTATGTCCGATGGTTCTATGCGTCAGACCAAAGATGTCAAATGGACATTGATTGGACCAGTCGGAGAGATCAACTCGCAAGGAGTTTATAAGGCAGTTTTGTCCGATGAGATAGCCGAATTAGGCGAAGGCATCGGAGCGGTCATGGCTTCATACAAGGACCCAAGCGGTAAAGAATATCAAACCAAGACAGAACTTTTTAAAGTGGAAGCTTTTGTGTCGGAAGGTGAAGTGGATGAAACTCAAGGCTGATGCCATTAATCCATCCACTGTTAAGGTCAAAAAAGGGACCACGGTGATCTGGACCAATTTAGAAGATTCAAAAATTAAGTAATCTATGCTACACTAGAAAAATTATTATTAATTATTAACATCATAAATTATGAAAAAAATGTTAAGTAAAACCATCGGAGTCGGTTTAATCTCCTCTCTGGCTTGGGCGGGGGTGGCCTTGGCGGAGACGGTTACTGTACCCGTACCGGCACCCACGCCAGTGACAATCCCAGCGCCAGTTGCTCTGCCTGCGGGAGACCAAAGAGCGGTGGGCGTGGGTGGCGGTAATATCCAATCTGAAGGCGAGATGAAGATTAAGGCTCTTCGCATGGAAATGGAGGCTAAGATCAAAGCCATTAGGCAGGAGTACGAAGTTAAGATACGAGAGCTTAAGAAGCAGGTGCGCGCCGAGGCCGAAAAACAAAAAGAGTCTCTCAAGTCCCAACTGCAAGAAAAGAAAGCTTCTCTCAAGGGCCTACAGAAAGATCTGAAGAATAAGAGAGAGAATCTCCAGGATAAAGCTAAAGATACCCGAAAAGAGATAAAGACTAATTTGCAGGATCTAAAATCCAGACTACCTTCCACTCTTAAGCCTGCGACCACCCCAGCGCCCGCAGTTGTTCCAGTTGCTCCAATCGCGCCGGCCGCACAATAAGTCTAATCATGAAAGAAAAAACTTATTTAAAACTGACGGGTTTCGTCTTCTTCGCAATGGCTCTTCTGCACATTGCCCGCATCTATTACGAATGGGTGGCCGTCATAGGCGAAGTGGAGATACCCATCTGGGCCAGTTACGCGGCCAGTCTCATCAGTATCTACCTTTCGTATCGAGCTTTCCAGCTTATGAAGTGACGGTAAAGATGTTGATTGATTGCTGACGGCCTTTTAAGCCGGTGTTTCCGAGCGTGATAAGTTGCTGATTTTTAGTCAGTCTGTTTTTGGTGCTTTCTCCGATGATGAGCATGGTCTTATACTCTTTTGACAAGCCGTTTAAGCGGGCTGCCACATTGACCGTGTCGCCGATGGCGGTGTAGTCAAATCTATTTTCGGCTCCGATATTGCCTACGATGGCTTTTCCGGTGTAAAGGCCAATACCTATATTTATTTCGTCCGCTTCGCTCTCGCGCAACTCCTCGTTTAATTTTTTTAATTCACTAAGCATAGAGACGGCGGCTTCGAGCGCGTGATCGGCTTGAGCCGGATCTTCTATGGGAGCTCCCCAGTAGGCCATGATTGCGTCACCGATATATTTATCTATAACGCCTTTGTGTTTCAAAATTTCCTTGGTCATAATATCAAAATAGCGATTGAGTATGGCCACTACTTCTTTGGGTGATTTTTTTTCGGCAATGGCCGTGAAGCCGCGTATGTCAGAAAAAAGGACCGTGATCTCTTTCTCCTCTCCGCCCAGCACCACTTGAGCGGGGTTTTTCATTATTTCATCTAAGACATCACGGGCCACATATTTGGAGAAAATTGTCTTTAGTTTGGATTTCTCTTCTTCGCTGTCTTTATATCGATAGCTCGATGAGGCGAGTGTAGAGAGACCCCAAGCCAAGTTAATGTGGATTATGTCGGCGGCTATGCCCTTATCAAAAATAAATAAAATGACCGCTAGATAAACTAGACCTAAAGCCAGATTGGCAAGAATAGCCGGCATGATTTTTGTAAATTTTTTGAAAATAAAAGCCGATAAAAGCGCAGCTAAAAAAATCCAAATAAGGTTCTGACTGAAGGAGAGTGGAACAATTCGATAATCCTTAAGAAGCATGTTGACTATGTTGGCTTGAATCTCCACGCCCGTCATCTGGGTGCCTTTGGAAAAGGGAGTGGGTTTTTCGTCATGCAAATCAGGCGCCGTGGCCCCGATCAAGACGATTTTATTTTGGAGTTCCTTGCTTAAATCTTCTTCAATCAGTCTCCAAAAAGGGATGCGGCGGATGGAGCCGGAGGGCGCGCTGTACACTATGCGAGCTGGAGTTTCCTCTCTCTCGATACCGGTTAGTCGGTTCGAGAAGGAGGGGAAGCCGCTCACTTTGGGTGGGTAACTGCGAACCACTCCATCCAAATCAAGAATTAGATTGACATGACCCAAGCTGATATTTTTCTCTTGGCTAAAAAGGTCCAGGGGTTTGATGAAATTTACGCCTTCATAATTTCCCTTGCCCGTCCTTATAAGCGGCGCCACTTCGAGAGGTAGTATCAGGGGGTATGAAATGTTTTGAATAGTCTTTTTCAGTTCAAGGTCGTCTTTTGTGCCGACGCGCGAGGCTTCTGAAAACATGATGTCTAAGCCCACGCTTCGGGGTCTGGCTTTTTCCAGTTTGGCGAGCGCCCGAGCGAAGAGCG
>Ga0213870_1000358_pt1 | contig 22700 bp, 19 predicted proteins | sample WICALVC2017_Meta_FD_160119 | JGI IMG/M metagenome (GOLD analysis project Ga0213870, IMG submission 160119) | Freshwater microbial communities from subterranean cave lake in Wind Cave National Park, South Dakota, United States - WICALVC2017 | ecosystem: Environmental > Aquatic > Deep subsurface >... | reverse complement strand
GAGGAGGAGAGGGAGAGGGAGGAGGGAACTGGGAAAACTTTTGTGAACAAAAGTTTTCCCAGACCCTTTCAAAAAACTTTCATTGGTCACTCGCCGTGTGGGCACGGCAAGTGACAAAAAATTTTAACAAGGAAACATTTTTGTTTCCAAAATTGCCCGTCACGGCGAGTGACTTTGTGAACAAAAGTTTTCCCAGACCCTTTCAAAAAACTTTAACTGGATCACTCGCCGTGAACGGCGAGTGATCAAAACTTTGCCAAAATTGTGATTGAGGAACAACCATTGAGTAGTCACTCATCCCGGAATCCCCGTTCATCCTGAGCTTGTTGAAGGATCAAAAAACTTTGACGGAGGAATTCATTAAGTATAATATTTTTTGAGAAATTCAAAGGAGATCGCTTATGCCTACCATGATGTTTGGTGTTTTAGGAGTTACTATTTTATTTGCTTTGATTTTTATTCTGAAACAGTTGATTGAGATCAAAGCGATTCTTAAAAGTAAATGTAACACCAAGTAGGGTCGATTAGAGTCACTTTCAATCACTAAGTATTTATTAAGGAGGAAAGACAATGCGAGCATGGAATCATTTGAGCTTTTCTAAAAAAACAAAATCCGGACAGGGAATGACGGAATACATCATCATCGTGTGCTTGATCGCAGTCGCCTGTCTTTTGGTTGTCGGTATCTTTGGTGGAAATATTCGTGAGTTGTTCCGCTCGGCCAATGAATCCTTAGTTCAAGGTCAGGCGCAACAGGCCCAATTTGAAGCTTCAGCAGCGCAGAAGCAAATCAAGATCAGCGACTTCGCAGATTAAAGTTTTTTGGGCACTCGTCATAACAGGTAATGTTAGAAACGATAGGGAACTGAGGAAACTTTTGTGAACAAAAGTTTTCCCAGACCCTTTCAAAAAACTTTGACTGTGGTACTCGCCGCGGACGGCGAGTACCACAAAAAAATTATTAAAAATTTTCCAAACCATGCTGAAAACACTGTTTTTTGATCACACGCCGTAAATGGCGCGTGATCAAGAGAAAGTTTTTTGAAGGGGTTTTGGGAAACTTTTGTTCACAAAAGTTTCCACAACTCTTCTTTCTCAAGCTTTTTTTCTAAACCTAAACGGATCAACTCTCTCAGTAGATCTGGAAAAGCAAGACCGGAATTTTCAAATAGTTTTGGATACATGCTATTTTGCGTGAAGCCGGGGAAGGTATTAGTTTCGTTCACGAAAATTTCTTCCGTATCCTTGCATACGAAAAAATCCACTCGAGATAAACCCCGCGCACCGATCGCTCGGTATGCCTGCAAAGCCATCTGTGTGATCGCCTGAGTCATGGAAGAGGAAAGTTCCGCAGGAATTTTCAAAACGGCAGTTCCTGTTTTGTACTTGTCTTCGAAATCGTAAAAATCAGCCCCGGGAACAACTTCTCCCAAACAGGAAGCGCGCAGACGATGATTTCCCAAAATCGCGCATTCGATTTCCCGAACAACTCTTCCTTCCTCAACCAGAATTTTTTCGCCATGGGAAAAACCAAGTTCAATGGAGTGGCGTAAACTTTTCTTGTCTGTGGCCTTAGAAATTCCAACAGAAGATCCCAAACTGGATGGTTTAACAAATACCGGATAAGAAAAATGAGATTCAATTTTGTTTAAAATTTCTTCTGAGTTCTCTTCCCAATCTTCTTTATGAAACGCTGCCCAAGACAAAACCGGCAATCCCTCTGAAACAAACAGTCGTTTCATGATTTCTTTGTCCATACCACAACTGCCGCCTAAAACGGAACTTCCCACAAATGGTTTTCCCATGAGCTCAAAAAGTCCCTGAATAGTACCGTCTTCGCCGTTCGTTCCGTGCAGTACTGGGAAAAAAAGATCCGGCAATGGAAGTGTGTTTCCAGAATGGCTGCTGTAGTAAACCGCTTCTTTAGGATCGACCGAGGGAGAAACTGAAATCCCCTCCTTTTCTAATTTTTTGAGAGCGGATACGTCCACCGAATGGGACAGAGGAGTTTGCGAGCGGAACCAAGTCCCTTCTTTGGAAAGATACACAGCAAACACAGTGAATTCGTCCGGCATTTTCACCAACGCATTCAAAACCGACACAGCCGAAAGAATGGCTATCTCGTGCTCCTGACTGCGTCCGCCAAAAAGCAGGTCTAAGATAATTTTAGATTTAGGAATAGGAAACATAAGCAAAAGTCACTTGGGAGAAATGGAACTGGGAAAACTTTTGTGAACAAAAGTTTTCCCAAACCCTTTCAAAAAACTTTGACTGGATCACTCGCCGTGAACGGCAAGTGATCAAAACTTTGATTATTGTTTTCCTTCAATTTTTTTGGGTACTCGCTGTTCACAGCAAGTACCCCAGTCAAAGTTTTTTGAGAGAGTCTGAGAGAACTTTTGTTCACAAAAGTTCTCTCAGTTCCCTCCCTCCCCCAGAGGCTCTTTTATTACACGAATGACGGGGGCAGTTCAATTTCATAATCCTTCACTCGATTAAAGACTTCTGGATTCACGTTGGCAACTACGGTGACACCATTTTCTCCATACTCTTCCTGAAACATTTCTGAGCCGGCAAACCATTTTTTCGCCAGCCCCATTTTTTGAACCGGTAAGAAAAAAGCTTTTCTCTGAGTACGCCCTCGAACGAAAGTGAGCATTTCTTTGAGAAGGGTTTCTATGCCTTCTCCTGTTTTTGTAGAAATAAACATAGCCCCTTGAAATGCAAGTTCTAAACGGTGCAAGTCCATATCCGAGAGTAGGTCAATTTTATTGATGACGATGATGAATGGTTTATCTTCTACTTTAAGTTCTTTGAGAACCACACGCACTGCTTCCATTTTTGCCTCGAAGTCAAGCGTGCTTCCATCTACTATATGAAGCAGGCAATCTGCTTCTAGCACCTCTTCCAGAGTGGCTTTGAAGGATTCCACCAAAAAATGTGGCAGATTGCGGATGAAGCCTACTGTATCGGTCAAAATTACGGAAAGACCCGGAGACAAATCCAACTTGCGCGACAAGGGATCCAGAGTAGAAAATAATTTATGTAGCACGTCCGCATTCGAATCCGTCAGCCGATTGAAGAGGGAGGACTTCCCGGCGTGTGTATAGCCCACGAGAGAAAAACTCAAAAGATCTTTTTTACTGCGGCCCTTTCTCTGAAGCTGACGTGTTTGCCGCACTTCTTCCAGTTTTTGGGTGAGCCGATGGATGCGTTCGCGCACTCGCCGTCGATCAATTTCAAGCTGCGTCTCGCCCGGCCCTTTCATCCACACGCCACCACCTACCTGACGCGAAAGATGCGTCCACATTCTCGTGAGACGAGGGAGCAAATACTTGAGTTGTGCCAGCTCCACCTGAACTTGCGCTTCCGCTGTATGTGCACGCTGTGCAAAAATATTTAAAATGAGTTCGATACGGTCGAGAATAGTGATCCCAAAAATTTCGTTCATGTTGCGGATTTGTGCGGGAGTCAAATGATCGTCGACGATCAGGAGAGTAGCTTTGTGCTCTTTCACAAACGCCAGGATTTCCTCCGATTTGCCGGAGCCAATGTAGGTAGCTCCATCGATTTCTTCGCGCGACACAAGCAATGAACGCAAAACGACTACACCCGCCGAGCGAGTCAAAAAAACGAGTTCTTCGAGAGATTCTTCGCAAACTTTTCGCAAACCCTTGGACTGATCTTTGAGAAAAACACTCAGAAGAACTGCAGAATCAGGCTTCATGGGATGAAGAAGGGAGCTGGGAAAACCGACGAAGTCGTCCCGAGCAGAAGCGAGGGATCTTTAAGTTTTCCCAGACCCTTTCAAAAAACTTTGACTGGATCACTCGCCATGAACGGCAAGTGATCGAAATTTTAATTAAGGAACCGTCATTGATTAGCAAAGTATTCTGGAAGCACCTGAGAAACTTTATTGCCGTTTGTAAATCCAACGTAAAATGTCGTCCCTAATGTTCTGAAGGTTAGAATTTTCTATAGAAAACCAAACGATGCTATCCATCTTGTGGAACCAGGTCAATTGCCTTTTGACATAATTTCTAGATTTGCGTTTTATGAGAAGCACAGCATCCGCAATCGAACATTCTTTTCGCCAATATAATGCCAATTCTTTATAACCAATGGCTTGAAAGCAGGTAGCTTTTTCAGAAATGTTCAGGGACAAGAGCATTTTCACCTCCTCTGCAAAGCCGTTTTTCATCATCAGATCCACACGTTCCTCGACTCGATGATACAGTCTTTCACGCTCCATCTGTAATCCGATTAAAGTAAAACTGGGATCTATAGGATGCTGCCATTCTTTTTGAAAGTTGGAGATAGGTTTTTGGTGTTTTCTAAAAAAAGCAAGGGCACGAATGATACGGCGATGATCGTTTGGATGCAATGAATGGTATTTTTCAGGGTCCACCTTTTTTAACTCTTCACGCAGCGTTTCGATACCATGTATTTCCACAAAATTTTCCAGATCTTTCTGAATCGTCTGCATCACGCTGCTGTCGTCTTCCAAAATGCCTTGCAGGAGTCCCCGCAAATAAAGCCCAGTCCCGCCCGTTACGATCACGCGTTTGCAGCGATTTTCAATGTCTGCGATGCTCCTCAGCGCATCTTCCCGGTAACGTTTGGCATTGTATATTTCCCAAGGCGATACATGTCCGATCAAATGGTGAGGCACGGCCTGCATTTGTTCCTCGGTCGGTTTCGCGGTTCCAATGTCCATGGTTTTATAAATTTGCATGGAATCCGCGGACACGATCTCAGCGTTCAGCGAGAGCGCCAGTTCGATGGAAAGCTCCGTCTTTCCAATACCAGTAGGGCCTAGAAGAACAATACGATTCATGATTCTTTCTTCCTATCAAAGATCATGCGGCTCGGTGGGTGTGCGACATAAATGTAGGGATTAAGGGAGACTGAGAAAGGGAATTTGGGGAACCTTTTGTGAACAAAAGGTTCCCCAAGCCCCTTCAAAAAACTTTGACTGTGTCACACGCCGAGGGTACGGCGAGTGACAAAAATTTTGACTACGGAGTAGTCATTATGTCCATATTGAAGACCAGTCAACTTTTACCTACTTTTATGTCGCACACCCGGCTCGGTTTGCCATGGGTTCCCTCAATATTCAAATTTCTGCCTAAGGATTAACTTTAGGGTAAAATGTTTTCAATAAGAAATGAAAAAATAAGACACTATTCAGATCGGAATTGAAGCGATCCTTTGATTGTGCTAAAAATTTTCTTTCTAAAAAGGAATCCATGCATGATTCGAATTGCGTTTATCGGTAGCGGGAATATGGCGGAAGCCATCGTGGGCGGCATTTTGGATGCGGGTCTTTTCAAACAAGAAGAAATCCTCGTGTCAGACATAAGCTTGGAAAGATTATCCGTGCTGCAATCCAGATGGGGACTACAAACGACACAAAATAATCCTTTGGACATTGCATTGGCTCCTGTGCTCGTATTTTCCGTGAAGCCGCAAAACTTCGAAGAGGTGCTGTCTCATTTGGGCAGTGCATTTCAGAAAAATGCTCTCCTGATTTCAATTCTGGCAGGGGTGTCTCTCAAAAAAATAGAAACGCATTTGCAAAAGCAAAATCGTTCTGACCTGTCCTCTCTTCCCATGGCACGTGTCATGCCAAATCTGAGTGCCTTCGTACGCAAATCGGTTTCAGCGCTTTGTTTCAACTCCTTCGTGAGCGATGCACAAAAAGATCTTGTCACAAAAATTTTCGGGGGCATCGGATGGACCCACGTATGCGATGAATCGCTTCTGAACGCTGTCACTGCAATCTCTGGTAGTGGGCCCGCTTACATATTTTATTTCATGGAAGCCTTCATCGAAGGCGCTAAAAGCTTAGGTTTTTCAGACACGCAAGCTGCCGATTTTTGTTATGAGACTTTTTCTGGGGCACACGCTCTTTTGCTGCAAAGAGAAAATACACCTCAAGAATTGCGCGCTAAAGTCACTTCTAAAGGGGGAACCACCGAAGCAGCAATCCGATCTCTGGAAGCGAATCGTTTCAAATCTCTATTTACAGAAGCCCTGCAAGCTGCAAAAAACAGAGCTGTGGAATTAGGATAGAAGAAGAAAATGAGGCTGACATGAAAGACTTTTTAGAAACGTTGATTCATCTCTACGCTTTTTGCCTTTTTGTGCGCGCCTTATTTCCTGGTCCTTCTAGAGATATGTTTTCCATTTCGATACTACCTTTCGTCTGCGCTATCACCGATCCCGTACTGTTGTTTTTGAAAAAAAATCGTCTCAGTGTATCGCCTAAGGATGTTTTGTTTCCACTGATGTTGCTGTTTTTTTTAAAAGCGGTCTTGATCCGTTCCCTAGTGCAGAGCGGCTTGCCTTGGAACACCGCATTTTTAATTTCCGTGTCCGGGTTCATTTATTTTCTATTCAAAATGTATCTGCTTGTTTTCTGGTTGGTGTTTTCCGCTAACCGATTCCATTACTTTGACCTTTTTTTCTCGCTCCTCTCAGCGTTGCTGGAGCGAACACTGACGCTAATTCCCGGCATTGAAAAAAAATCCCCCTTACTTCGGAATGCTCCAAAAGCCTTCTGTGTTGTGCTCTGCGTCTTTTATGTGTGTTTTTTAATTTTGATTGCATTGGAAGGATTCATGACATCGCTTTTTTCCACGCAAAGTATGCTGGAAGGCGGATTACGGTATCTTTTGCACGGTCTATTGGAAGTACTTGAATTTCTTCCTTTTTTAATTATCGTACGCATGATTATTTCGTTTTTCATGCCCCCTCCCTCTCTGGCTCTAGAAATTTTATTGGCACTGACAGAACCTATTCTGGAACCCTTCCGGAGGATGCGTCTAATCATCGGTGTTTTCGATTTTTCCCCCGTGGCAGCGTTTATTGTTTTGAGTCTTGCCCTACAATTTTTTCGGCAAATAATAAATTAGCCGCTCGCTGATGAGTGAATGACTTCATGTCATTCCGAACGGCGATGTTGGAAATGGGGAGAACTTTTCATTTCCTTATCCCAACAGGATCACTCAAGACAAGCGTATGCTGCACGGATCAATGCGTTTCCACGTTCAGAGAGTAAGAGTCCGTTTCCCAGTTGATTCATGACGTAGCCGAAGGATACTCCGTTTTTTGGGTCGGCAAAACCGATAGATCCACCCGCACCCACATGTCCAAAAGCTTCGTCGTTGGGCCCCATCCATAAATCTCCTTCTTCCGTATGGCCCAGGCTTTTCATAAATCCTTGAGAGAAGCGTGTGTGTATTCCCAATATACGATCCATGCCTTCACGCTCCAATCTCCCCATCGATTCTACGCTTTTTAAAGACAAAAGACGTTTGCCGCTTACTTCTCCACCCAAACTGAGCAGCTCATAAAGCCCTGCTAATCCGCGGGCATTTGATATGCCGTTCAAAGAAGGCAATTCCAATCTGCGAAAACAGACTTCGTTGAAAGTGCGCAAATTCAGGAAAGATTTAGGATTGGCAAATGCGCGATGCGTCAATGATCCCTGTTGTGCAAGCATTTGTTGAAATGGCGAGGGCGTTTTACCCAAGGTGATTTTGGGCGCTTTGATGGGTGCAAAATATAGGTCTTGATCTGCAGGAGCGCCGATAAAAAAAGGCAGGTTCAAAGGGTCAGCGATTTGTGTCTTGAAAAAAAGTCCCAGTGTCATTCCAGAAACACGCCGCACTAGTTCACCCAAAAGCCATCCGAAGGTGAGTGCGTGGTATCCATGTACAGTACCAGGTTTCCAGTAAGGAGATTCTTGTTCCAGACAGCGCGCGATGTAATCCGGGTCAGAAAGGAGTTTATCTTCTTCTACTGGATTTTGAAAGCAAGGCAGACCTGCAGAATGCGTGAGTAAGAAACGCACGAGGATGTCTTGTTTTCCATTGTGTGCGAACAAGGGCCAATAGAAAGCCACCGGCTTATCTAATTTTAAAACCCCCCGGTCTATTAAAAGGTGCACTGTCAATGCCGCAGCTCCCTTGGTCGCTGAAAACACAAGGGTTTGCGTGTCTTTCTCCCACAAAACCTGCTTAGCAGCGTCTCGCACTCCACCCCACAAATCCACCAAGGTCTCGCCTTGACGTTTCAAGCATACAGAAGCGCCTACTTCTCCACGCTCTTCAAAATTTCGCAGAAAGACTCCACGCACAGGTTCAAAAGAAGGATGGCAATATCCATAAATTTTCATAGCAATAACTGTCTCCCAATCAAAGATTTTCCAGCTCCCTCCATTCCTTCCTTCTCCATCCTCGTCAATTGTTTCAACACGAATGAAAAAATACTTTCTTTTAGATTCGATAAGGGAATTCGTTTCAAGCCACCTTCCCGTTCAAAAAACACAATCCCGTTCCGCACAAGCTCCACTTTTACGATACTTTGTTGCCGGCTGAGACATTTGATTTTAAATACGGAAATCAAATCTAAAACTTCTTCTGGAGGACGTCCGAATTTGTCTTTCAATTCTGAAGACACTTCTTCGATGTCTTGAAGCGACTCTGCTGAGGCCAATCGTTTGGTGTAAAAAAAACGATCTTGAAAATCTGGCATGTAGGAGGAAGGAAGCGTGCCGTTCTCTCCCAAAAACACTTTTACTTCATAGGTGGGTGTGATGGGTTCTCCACGGATAGATTTGATAGAATCTCGAAGCAGTTTGCAGTACAAGTCAAAACCAATCACTGCAATGTGTCCTGATTGCGCTGTTCCTAAAATATTGCCCGCGCCGCGAATTTCCAGATCTTTCATGGCCACACGGTATCCACCGCCCGGCTTAGAAAATTCATGGATGGCCTTGATGCGCCGCTTCACTGCGGAATCCAATATTTTTCCTGGTGTGAGTAAAAAATACGCGTACGCCTTGCGATTATAACGCCCAATTCTACCGCGCAATTGGTAAAGATCTGCGAGCCCGAACATATCCACCTGATGAATGATTAAAGTGTTGGCGTTTGGAAAATCCAAGCCCGATTCAATGATGTTTGTCGCGAGCAGTACATCGATTTTTCGCGACTCAAACGCCTCCATCACAGATTTCAATTCACCTTCCGGTAACTGTCCGTGCGCGATACCAATACGCACGGAAGGCAGAAGACGAGAGAGAAAATCCCTCATTTTTTCGATGGATTGTACTCGGTTGTGCACGAAAAACACCTGCCCGTCTCGTTTCATTTCTAAAAGAATCGCCGACTTCACCACTTGAAAATCTTCGGGAATCACCCGGGTTTCCACTTCCCTCCGTTCCCTGGGCGGAGTCATGATCGCGCTCATGTTACGCGCACCCATGAGGGACAAATACAGGGTTCTGGGGATGGGTGTTGCTGACAAACTCAAAATAGGTACCAGAGGATTTTTTTGAATCCAATAATCTTTGTGTGCCACACCGAAACGCTGCTCTTCATCCACAATCAAAAGACCCAGATGATGAAAGGCCACATCTTTCTGAACGAGACGATGCGTTCCAATCACAATATCCACAACGCCGCGTTTCAGGTCTGAGAGAATTTCTCGGACTTTTGAATCTGGTGTGAAACGCGACAACACTTCGATTCTTATGGGATACTCTGCCATACGTTCTCGAAAAGTTTTGTGGTGTTGTTCCGCAAGAATGGTCGTCGGCACCATCAGCGCCACCTGTCTGCCACCCATAGCCACAATGAATGCAGCGCGTGCTGCCACCTCAGTTTTACCATACCCCACATCCCCCAAAATTAAGCGATGCATGGGTTTCTCGCTCGCCAAATCTTTTTTCACATCCAGTATCGCCTGTGCCTGATCTGGAGTTTCCTGAAACGGGAAGCTGTGTTCAAAATCATGGATCTCCGTCAAATCCACGGTAAAGGATTCTCCTTTTTGCAATTCACGTGCTGCTTCTACCTTTAAAATTTTTGCCGCGTAGTCCCGGATCGCCTGATGTGCTGCTTCACGTTTTTTGGTCCATCGGGTGGAGCCCAAATGATCCAAGGGTGGAGAAACGGTGCCGGTACCCACATATTTTTCCAGGAGAAAAAACTGATTGCGCGGCACGTAAAGTTTCGAATCCTCGGCATATTCCACGACCATGACTTCTTCCATTTTGTCATCGATCTTCATATCTAGGGAGCCCCGGTAAATTCCGATTCCATAGGAATAGTGCACCACCAAATCCCCGTCTTCGAAAAATAGTACAGGGCGAGTCAATACCGATTTTGAATGCCGAAATCCCAAATAACGCGTCTGATAACGGCTGTACATTTCACGATCCGTCAATAAGAGCATTTTATCTTGTGGCAACAGAAAGCCCGTAGAAAGTTCGGATAAAAATGTCTGCACGGTCCGTTTTTGAGATCCAGCCTGTTCCGCAATCAAACTACGAACGCGGTGTTCTTCCCCTTCTGTCCCGCAGGCCAAAAAGCGTTTGGGATATTTTTTGCCCTCGCCTTTTATCCATTGAAACAAAGAGTCCATCCGATTTTGTCCCAGGCCTAGAAATTCCAGGGACTCCACGCCAGACTTGTGAACCCCTCCCGGAAATGCCTTGCCGGAATGTGGATCTGCAAACTCCGAAAGCACTGCTCCCTTGAAAAAGGGGATCAAAAAATCTGAAAAACTCTGTTCCTCGTAAAACAACACCGGATTATGTTTTGGAAACAGTTCCCAAAAATATTTTTCACCGGGAACAGACACATTCTTTTTCAAGTTTTCCAAAAAAGAAGCTCCGTAAAATTCCACCTGTTTCAAAAGCGCTCCACTCCTCTGTGTGGATGGATCGAATCCGCGAATTTCCTCAATGGTGTCCGCAAAGTATTCCACACGAAAAGGAGTCATTGTGCCCGCGCCATACAGGTCTACAATCCCGCCGCGCACAGCAAATTCGAAGGGCTGTTCCACGTACTTCACACGCTCATACCCCTTAGAAAACAAAAGTCTTACTAAATCATCTCGTCCTAATTTTTGTCCCACCGAGAGTGAAAGCAAAGCTTCATTCAAAAAGCAAAAGGGTTCTTTCAAAGCTGCAACGGAAGCCACTAATACAAAGCCGCAGGCGTTAATGGATTGGGCTTGTAATTGCAGAGCGCGCATCGCTCTGATTTTGTCATTCAAAATAATCCGATCAAAACGCTCGGTCCCAAAGCCCGCCAGGCCAATAGGAATAATCTCTCCTGAAAAATTCAAAAGTTTCGAAAACGCGTTCAGATTTTGGCCTGTCTCTTCGCTCGTGCTTTCATCGGGAAGCACCACTAAAACGGGAGAAATCTTCTGCGCCAAATGCACCGACAAACATTCCCGCGAAGAGCCTGCAAAGGGACCCAAGAAAGAAAATTCCTTCTGCACAATCATTTCAGACAGAGACTGGAATAGGGAGCTGAATGCCAAATGGGTAGACACAGAAATTTTTGAATGCAAAATCGCTTATCTCCAGGATAGGGATAAAGTTGCCTTTTTCTTAAGCGTGATAGCAGAGGAAATTGGGAAAACATCCCCCTTATTCCCCCTTTGTTAAGGGGGAATAAGGGGGATGTTTTCCCAAACCCTTTCAAAAAACTTTAATTTTATGGGTTCTTTTGAATTTCAAGTGGGTTTGACTTTGCTATAGTCCAATTTTCCTGTTAGCATATACATTTTTTTTCTAAACTTCCCATGGATGACTCCTTTTGTTTTCCTCCATTTTAGATTACCCGCTCCAAATGAGAAAGACCCAATATCATTTTACAATACAAGGAAAAGCAACTGGGACGTATTTCTTGTCTTCGTCCGAGTTACAGATTCTCGACAGGTCAGGACTGCTAAGAGGATTATCACTAATGGCTATGCACAATCTCCCTGCAGTATAACCACGATCTTTGGCGGGCCAAGCAACATGTGAATATGAGCAATGTTAGCAGAGTCAAACTGACAGCGGCTTAACAATTCGTTTTAGGGTCGCTGTAACTACTCAAGGAGATAGACTGTAGGCTGTTAGGTGGAAATCGTAACCATACGAAGCTCCGAGCGTTTGAACTGACCGACGAAGTGGCAACAATACTAATAGCCTACAGCCTAAACAACCTGAGTAGTTACGGGTCGCTTTAGGGTCTGTAAAGAAATAATGAACACTTTATTTTTTTACAAACCCTTAGCTGCTGTTTTGTCTCCGCTTCGCTACGATAAAAAGGATTTTTAAATGAACAGTGCGATTCTTTTGGATGGTAAGACGATTTCTGGGGTGATTCGCGAGGAAGTGCGTGCTGCAGTGGAAGCACTGTTTCAGAAAAAAAGGGTACGGCCCAAGCTTGTAGTAATTCTAGTGGGGACTAATCCTTCCTCCCAGATTTACGTACGGAACAAAAAAATGGCTTGTGAAAAAGCGGGTATGATTTCGGAGATCATACAACTGGAAGAGAACGTTTCCGAAACGCAATTAGTGAAAATCATTGAAGATTTGAACGCAGACCATTCCGTGCATGGAATCCTGCAGCAGCTTCCCCTTCCGCAACACATTCCAGAATATAAAATCGTTTCTTTGATTGATCCAAAAAAAGACGTAGATTGTTTTCACCCTGAAAATGTGGGGCGTTTGTTTTTGGGACATCCCTTGTTTCAACCCTGCACACCTTCGGGGATCATTGAACTATTGAAACGCTATCAAATCACAACTTCTGGAAAACATGTGGTGATTGTGGGACGCAGCAACATTGTGGGAAAGCCCATGGCTGCTTTGCTTCTCATGAAAGGGATGTTAGGAGATGCGACCGTGACCCTGTGTCATTCTAAAACTAGAGAGCTGTTCAAACATATACAATCCGCTGACATTCTGATTGCAGCGATCGGTATTCCTGAATATATCAAAGGCTCCATGGTCCGTGACAACAGTGTTATGATTGATGTCGGCATCAACCGTGTTCCCGATGGCTCTAGCTTCCGCTTGGTGGGGGACATCGCTTTTGAAGAAGTCCGTCAAAAAGCTTCCTACATCACTCCCGTGCCTGGTGGTATTGGTCCCATGACCATTGCGATGCTTCTGAAAAACACACTTTTCGCAGCTTGTCAAGCGGGTTAGAATTGATAACAGAAGAGGAGGAAACTGGGAAAACTTTTGTGAACAAAAGTTTTCCCAGACCCTTTCAAAAAACTTTAACCTTTTAAAAAAATCAACGGTCGGTTTTTCAAACTTTGAAAGCGTATGAGCACAGAACAAAATAACGTTACGCATTCCTTGAACGGGGCCGAAGTCACTCTCACCATTGAATCCATTGCTTTTGGAGGGTTTGGAGTGGCCCGGTTGGATGGATTCGTAATCTTTGTGCCTTTTGTTCTTCCGGGAGAAACGGTTGAAGCAAAAATTCTCAGGGTCAAATCCCGTTTTGCTGAAGCCACCCTTATCAAGATCATCACCCCATCCCCTGAACGCATCGCCGCAGAATGCCAGTATTTCTCGAAATGCGGCGGCTGCGCCTACCAACACATGTCTTACGAAAAAGAACTGGACACTAAAAGCAAACAGATCGCTGAACTCTATAAACAAATTACTGGGAAAAAATTGACGGTGTTAGACACCATTCTGCCTTCCCCACAAGCATTGGGGTATCGCAGTAAAATCCGCATGAAATTTAAACGACGTAGAACGTCTTCAATTTTCGGATTTTTTGATCAGGATAACAACCAATTGCTCGATATCGAAAACTGTCCTCTGGCGACCCACCGCTTGAATCAATATCTTACGGATGTCCGTAGTAATGATTTTCATTTTTTTAAAACACGAAACACAAACTCTTTCAATCTCGCATTTTTGGAAGATGGAGAAAAAGTTGTCAACAACATAGACGATAATGAGAATCTGCATACGGAAATTCTCGGAAAGCATTTCTACTACAACCGAAACACCTTCTTCCAAATCAACCACAGCATTTTTCCACCCCTGATTGAATTTCTCAGAACGCTGATTCGTGATAAGGTGCCAGGAGTCCATTCGCTAATGGATATTTACTGCGGGGTCGGTTTTTTCGGGATTTTACTTTCGGATCTTTTTGAACAAATCCTGTTCTTAGAAGAAAATAAAGTGTCCGTGCAGTTTTTGAGGAAAAATGTGGAAGCCAATGGTCTGCTTTTCAAAAGCCAGATTTTTTGTGAATCTGCTGACAAAATTTTGAAGTTTCACTCCAAACCGGTTGACTGTGTTTTGTTAGATCCTCCCAGGTCTGGAGTCACGAAAGAGTTTGTACAGACACTGCAAATCCTGCGTCCGAAATCTGTGATTTATATTTCCTGCAATCCCGCCACCCAGTTTCGTGACCTGCAATGGTTCGAAGAAGCAGGCTTTGTTTTCACCTATCTCAAGCCATTTGATTTTTTTCCGCGTACCAAACATGTAGAAACTTTGGCGCTGTTGCAGCAGCGTTCTTAGAGGAAAGGAAGAGAGATAGCAGAGGGAACTGGGGTACTCGCCGTGAACGGCGAGTGCCCCAAAACTTTGATTGAGGAATCTTCCCCTATTCTCAATAACGCCCTGTTCGGAATGACATCAAGTCATCCTTTTTGTTCTCCTCCTCCCACAGTCAAAGTTTTTTGAAAGGGCATGGGAAAACTTTTGTTCACAAAAGTTTTCCCAGTTCCTCCATCTCCTTCTCTCCCTCCCCTTTCTTTTCCCTCTGCTCTTCCCGCCTCTATATTTTGGAGATCTGCTAAGGTCCAACGGGAGGAGCTTCTTCGTTTTGGTGTTTTGATATTTTTCGATAAAATCTCAGGATATTTCTCGGATCGGCTCAAATCGTAGTGGGCACAAAGCGCAATGGCGAGAGCATCGGTAGAATCCATGGAAAGCTTTGATTCGGGGATGCCCACGATACGGCAGACCATTTTTTGTACGGTTTCTTTAGAAGCAGATCCTTTGCCTGTGACAGAAAGCTTGATTTTACGCGGCGAAAATTCTTTGAGGATTGTAGGGTACTTTGCTGAAACCAAGAGTCCCATCGCGCGCGCGTGACCCAGGATGGCTACTGATTTGACGTTCTTGTGGTAAAATGTTTCTTCGATCGAAACAATGTCCGGCTTGTGTCGTTCAAAAAGCGCTTCCAGCTTTTGATGAATGAAATATAAACGATTCGCTAGACTTTCCATCTTAGCAGGAAGATGGATCACCCCGAACTCTAAAAACCGTATCTGTTCTGCCCGACACGCAATGGCCGCAAATCCGAAATTCCAACTTCCAGGATCTAGCCCTAAAATGACACGTTCTTTCATTGAAGGGATTCCCCTACAGAAAGTATTTTTATGATGGTTTCGACCAAGCTCTCGATCGTAGCTTCCTGAGCTACGAACACTTTTTTAAAACCTGCTTTTTGCGCGCTTTGTGCCGTGATGTTTCCGATCACAAAGGCTACATCGCTCTCTCGAATAGGGGTGTGTCTGGCATAATGCAGCACTGTCGAAACGCTTGTGAAACAAACCCCATCGTGTAAACGATCCAGGGGAATCAAGTTTTTTGGAGCTAGGGATTCGTACAGAGGAAAATCTAAAACATCTCCTCCTCTTTTTTGAATTGTGTCGAGCAAAATACTTCGCGCATTCTTAGCCCGCAGCAACAGGAAAGAACGACCGCGCAAATCATCCGCTAACATTTCTAAAATTCCTTCTGCTTGAAACTGCTTAGGAATCAGACCCCCATGAATTCCAAATTCCTTCAAAACGGTATTGGTCTTAGGTCCGATCGTCAAAATAGTTTTTTCCATCAAACACTTTATTCTTGCTTGCTCCAAAGTCTGAAAAAAAATACGCACCCCATTAATACTTGTAAAAATCAGATCCGTGAATTGTTTAAAATCACCGAACTTGCGGAGTTTTTCAGACAAGCCTGGCAAAATTTCAATCTCGATGCAGGGATATTCGATCACCTCTGCACCTAGATTTTTTAAGGACTCCAATAAGCTTGTGGACTGTTTTTGTGCGCGGGTGATAACCAGCGTTTTATTGAAAAGAGAATTTTGATCGGAAGAAATTTTCATGGGTCTGAGTATAAGGGATTCCCATAAAAATTAGCCACAGAAAGCACATCCGTCACAAAACTTATGGGATAACTTCTGTATCTCTTTCTTTTCCTTTTTGAGACCAATTTTTTATTCTGTCACAAAGATCAGAATAATTCATATCTTTGGCTTATACCTGTATTTAAAAATTCCATTTCTACTGCGACTGGGCGCAAAAAATGACTGCCTTCACCCAAAAACATAAAAAATCTCCTCACCGTTGACTACAATGCAGTGACTTTGCCATGACTCTATCCATTACCCACATGAAATTTAACCCAGATTACGCATTAGGGGAAAACATCCCCCTTAATCCCCCTTTGTTAAGGGGGAATCTATCCACTTGAAATTAAAAAGAACCGCTTTATTCCCTATTGCGTAATCTGGGTTTAAAAGAACCTATTTTATTTACGTCTGCGAGCAGAATCATGAGACGGGAACAATCAAATGACAAGAAATCAGATTTTGTTTTTGGGTTTCTTTTCTAAGATGCGTACAGAAAGGAAGACACTGGCTTCGTATAAAAGAAAAGTAGGCAATGCCAGAAGGATTTGTGAGAAAACATCTGGACCTGGGGTTAGGATAGCTGCCAAGAGTAAGATGACGATGATCAGATGTTTCCGTTTCGAGCGAAAAAATGCTGCGTCCGCGAAGCCTGTTTTTATCAGAAAAAAAATCAAGATCGGCACTTGAAACAAGAGCCCGAACCCAAGCACAAAATGAGTCACAAACGATATGTAAGATTCGAATGAAATACTTGCTTGAATACTTTCTCCGCCTGATTGTAGGAGGAAACGAAGGGCGAGCGGCATCACAACGAAATAACAGAACACGGCGCCCATCAGGAATAAAAGATAAGAAAGAGGCAGAATTACGCGCAAACTTTTTTGTTCACGCGCATAGAGCGCGGGGGAGAGAAACTGCCATAACTGCTGCAACAAAACAGGCAAAGCCACGAAAAATCCGCCAAGCAGAGCCACTTTAATTTTAGTGATGATCGCTTCTGTAGGACGCAAAAAAACGACTTGACCTACAGGAGAAAGGAGAATCGTAAGAATACGATCCAGAAGCAGAGACACAATAAGAGTGCCCAGAAACCATGCGAATAATACACTCAAAAGCCGATGGCGTAACTCTTCCAAATGGTCTAAAAAATATTGTTTTTTTTCTCCCATCGATATTCACTCTGGCGTTTAGTGTTTAGGCTTATTGAGAAAGCCTTAGCGGCTTTGAAAGTGGTAGTAAGGGGCGTTCCAGCAAAGTCAAAAATTGCTCAAGGGTATCTTTGTATTTCAAATCCTGCACTTTGGAAAGCGATTGCCGTGCTTTTTTTAAATAACTCTTGGCCCGTTGAAAAGTGCTCTCCACGCAACCTGTTTCCTGCACGCATTTCCAAAACAAGATTTTCTTTTCCGCCTTCAAATGGAAAAGAGAGGGCTGAATAGCCGCCCAGTCTTTTTTGGAGCAACGTTCACGCAGGAGGATGATGGGTAAAGTGATCTTGCCCTCAGACAGATCCCGGAAATTACTTTTTCCCGAGTCTTGGGTGGGGATGATCAGATCCATACAATCGTCAACCATCTGATAGGCAATGCCAAGGCTTTGACCAAACTGCAACATATGCACCATGTGCTTCGAATGCGGAAGATCAAAGGATCCTAGGATCGTTGCTAAGTAACAGGCTAGACGAAAGAGAGAGGCTGTTTTTTGTTTCACGATGTCGAGGTAAATTTTTTCAGTGACGTCGCATTGAAACGCGTAATGATTTTGAAGAATTTCACCGCTGCAAACTTTTGAAATTCCATCGGAAACTTCTTCTAAAATGATCCGATGGAGCCGAGTGTTTAGAAAGCTGCACAAATGGAACGCCTTGGCTACCAGGACATCGCCAAAAAGAATGGCCGTGGTTTCACCCCATTTTTTACCAAGGGTCATTTTCCCGCGCCGCGTTTCAGCTTTGTCTATGATGTCGTCATGGATGAGGGAGGCGCTGTGTATCATTTCCAAAATAGCAGCAGCCTTGTACGCATCCTCGGAAAAATCTTCTTCGTTTTTTCTACAGGAACATAAAAGCAGCAACAGAGCACGCACCTGTTTTCCATTCATGGAAAGAAGGTAGTCATTCATCTGTTTTCGGAAAGGGTGTCTGGTCCTGATTTGACTGTGAATCACACTTTTGACACGGGTCAATGCAGGTTCAAAAGACCGGATCAATTCTTTAAAGCCAATCGTCATATTGCGTTCCAAATAGGAGTTTTTCTAGAGGCGCACTTTAGCCCCATACAAGCGCAAAGCATTACTGCATTTGACTTTGAGAGTCAATGGACATTAAGGTATCTTCTGCAGTTCAGACAGTATAAAATGGAAAGGGGGATGTTTTCCCAGACCCTTTCAAAAAACCATGCCCTGAGCCTGTCGAATGGGTTTGACTGGGGCACTCGCCGTGAACGGCGAGTGCCTAAAGCTTTGATTGAGGAACAGCCGAAAATAATGACTGTATTCTTCAATTAAAGTTTTTTGAAGGGGGTTGGGGGAACTTTTGTGCACAAAAGTTCCCCCATCTCCCAGTGATCTTCTTCCTAATATTTTTTTTCGTCGTTTGCTACTGTCTGAATTGCAGCTTGATCTCCTTTGCTCTAGACAAAAAAACACGCCACGTTAGTATTCTTTTTTTATGAAAACTTTAGCCAAAGTCAATACTGATTACCCACAAATTTATCGTATACCCATGAAACATTGAGAGTCATCATGGATATCATCAACATTGCTGGTGCCACGCTCAATCAGACCCCGCTTGATTGGATTGGCAATATGCACAATATTCTGGCTGCCATTCGCAGCGCTAAAGAAAAAGAAGTGTCTGTGCTTTGCCTTCCGGAACTCGCTATCAGTGGTTATGGCTGTGAAGACGCATTTCACGCACCCGACACAGCCCGGCAAGCGCTCCTCCAATTAGAAAAAATTGTGCCGCACACAAAAAACATTTTCGTGTGTCTGGGTCTGCCCCTGTTTTTTGAAAATCACCTGTTCAATGCCGCGGCTCTTCTGGCGAATGGAAAATTATTAGGTTTCGTGTGCAAGCAATTCCTCGCTGGAGATGGAGTGCATTACGAACAACGTTGGTTCAAGCCTTGGCCCAAAAATGTTCAAAAAACAATCCGTTTTCGAAACAAAAATGTGCCCTTGGGAACTTCCATTTTTCAATTGGGGCGTTTAAAAATCGCTGTAGAAATTTGTGAGGACGCCTGGGTGAGCAACCGCCCTGCCAGGGATTACGCTATGCGGGGAGTGGACATTCTCCTGAATCCCAGCGCCAGTCATTTCGCTCTGGGAAAGTTAGTGCTTCGCAAACAGATCATCCTGGAAAGCTCACGCGCGTTCAATTTGATTTACCTATACACCAACTTGAACGGTTGCGAAGCGGGACGCATGATTTACGACGGAGGGACCCTCGTTGCGCAATGTGGATCGCTGCTGCTTCAGGGCAAACGGTTTCATTACCAGTCGCAGCATCTGGACATTGTTACGGTTGACTTAGATCTGTCCAAAGTACAGAAAACCAGAAATCTCAACACCCCCGTCGTATTGGAGGACAAGAAACTGATTTCCTTTCCATGGAAATGGAACCCTTGCAAAAAACACCCCGCAACACTTCCTGAATCTTGGGAGTCTTCGAAACACATTCGAGAAGAAGAATTCACGCGCGCAGTGGGACTAGGTCTCTACGATTACCTTCGAAAAAGCGGAAGTCATGGATTCGTACTTTCCCTTTCCGGAGGGTTAGATTCAGGTGCCTGTGCCGTGCTTATTCATTATATGTTACAACAGATGCGTCATGAACTGGGCGAAAAAGAAATTCTGCGCCGTTTTTCTTTCTCCCTGAAAAAACAGAAAAGCACCCTAAAACATTTTTCGCAGCTTATGCCGTGTCTCCTCACGTGCGTATACCAATCCACTGAAAATAGCGGCCCCGTCACACGGAAAGCTGCGCAAAATCTAGCAAAAAATCTGAACACGGTTTTCTATCATTGGGATGTCGAACCTTTGGTACGGCAGTACAAAAAACTTATAGAAAACTCTCTCCATCATAAACTCACTTGGAAAGAAGATGATCTGGCCATACAAAACATTCAAGCTCGAGTGCGCGGTCCCTCGGTATGGCTTCTGGCAAATGTGAAAAAAGCGCTTCTCTTAACAACGAGCAACCGTAGTGAAGCCGCTGTGGGATACGCGACCATGGACGGGGATACCTGCGGTGGATTGTGTCCACTCGGTGGTATAGATAAAAACTTTCTGATCCACTGGATGCGCTGGGTCCAAACCAGCGGTCCTGAAAATCTGGACGCCCTGCCTGTGGTGAAACAAATTTTAGATCAAAAACCAAGCGCCGAATTGCGCCCCCCGAACCGGCATCAAACCGACGAAGAAGATCTCATGCCATACTGGCTTCTGGCTCTCATTGAAAAAGCTGCGGTCCGTGACCGCAAAAGTCCCCTGGAAATCTTTCTGTCTCTTTCGCAGGAAAAAATTCCAAATCTCAGTCTGAAACTGCTGCACAAAAGCATCAAAAAATTTTTCCACCTGTTCCGTGTGAATCAATGGAAACGGGAACGCTATGCCCCTAGTTTTCACTTGGACGACGAAAATCTTGACCCAAAAACCTGGTGCCGCTATCCGATTCTGTCCGGCAATCTGGAACTGGAAATGAAAGCGCTCGATGAAGGCGTGAGACAAAATTATGGGTAAGTATTGGGAGCGAGAAGAGGAGGAAACTGAGAGAACTTTTGTGAACAAAAGTTCTCTCAGACTCTTTCAAAAAACTTTAATTTGGTCATTCGCCGTGAACGGCGAATGACCAAAAATTTGAAGGATTCCACTCTATGACTATTCCCCAGTTAAAGTTTTTTGAAAGGGTCTGGGAAAACTTTTGTTCACAAAAGTTTTCCCAGCGTTCCCTACTTCCTCTAAAAATTTATCTCACATCTCATCGATGAAGACATTCCATTCTGTTGACTGGGAATTTTGTTGTTTTCTTCTTCCTAAAGTTTCGCGCACTTTTGCGCTGAACATTTCATTTCTCACGGGCGATCTGCACAAAGCAGTTTTGTGCAGTTATTTATTTTGCCGTATTCTGGACACCATTGAAGATTCTTCTCGGCTTACTCCCGCCAAAAAAATCGAGGCTTTGAATTTGTGGGCTTCTTTTTTCCCTTTCCAAAAAAATTGGGAACAATTGCTCGAAAAATTTTGCACTTACGGCGCCGTGGGAGAGGCAGATTTAACCGATAATCCGTATGAAACGGAACTTCTCAGAAACTCAAAAAAAGTGTTTGCTGTTTTTTCAACGTTGGATTCCAGCGTGCACGACGCAATAACTCCCTGGGTGATCGAAATGGCACAAGGCATGGCTGAATACCAAAACCGCGCAATCTCCGGAATTCCCACCTGTCTCCAAAGCCTCGAAGACTTGGATCGTTACTGTTACTTTGTTGCGGGAACCGTTGGAAAACTTTTGATGTCCCTGCTTGAAATTTTCATTCCGAGTTTATCTCCCGAAAAGAAACTCATTTTGCGCAACAACGCAGTATCTTTTGGACTTGGATTGCAAATGACCAATATCCTTAAAGATATCCACGATGACCAACAACGTGACTGGTGTTTTATTCCCGAAAGCCTGATGACTCAGGCGGGACTCACCTTCGAGACATTTTTACTGTCTGAAAATCAAGAGAAAGCAAATGGCATTTTGGATGCATTGATAGGCGTTGCAGCGCAGCACCTCGATCATGCGCTGATCTACAGCCTTGCCATTCCAAGAACAGAGCGTCGTGTCCGCCTGTTTTGCCTGCTCCCACTTCATTTTGCAATCGAAACCCTCGCTCTCCTCAAAACACACAAAAAAGATACTAAAATGAAAATCTCTCGCCAGTCCGTATATCGCACACTGCTATTCACCCAAAGCACTTTTTTTTCAAACACCTTGCAAGCCAGATTCTATAAGCATTTTCGAAAGTCTATCGCATGACATCAGGATGTGTGACAAATTTGTGGGTAAAAGAGATAATAGGAACGGAGAGAGGAGTTGGGAAAACTTTTGTGGACAAAAGTTTTCCCAAACCTTTCAAAAAACTTTAATTATGGGACACGCCGTGAACGGCGTGTCCCATAAAACTTTGATTGAGAAACAGCCATTGAGAGTAACTCACCCCGTGAGAACTGAGCGTATGCTTGACTATAGTGCTGTAGGGAATGCTAATTGTTTAGTCCCACAGTTAGATGGTCTGGATTGATAATAAAGCATTCAGGTTTTTTTATATACCATTTGAGTATAGCATCAAATGGCGGAATTCTTCCAACGGAACGCAATTTAAGATGAAAATTATAATTCAGAATGTAGGCGTACAAATGCGTCTTGAGTGCCTCAACGCTGTCGTAAAAGAAGCGCTTAACGGTATTCGATTTAACCTTCTTATTCATTGCCTCCACCATGCCATTCGTCCAAGGATGCTTTACCAAAGTACTCCGATGCTCAATACCTTCATCCTGACATACCTTCACAAATGGATGCACCTTTTCTTTGGGTTTTTTGGCATCCACTAAAAGATTGTAACTAAACTCTATGCCATTGTCTGTCAATAATTTAACAATTTTGAATGGATACTGCGCTATTGCTTTCTTGAGAAAATCAGCAGCGGTCTTCATCTGTTTGTTATGATGCAATTCTACATAGAC
>Ga0213870_1000357_pt1 | contig 22765 bp, 30 predicted proteins | sample WICALVC2017_Meta_FD_160119 | JGI IMG/M metagenome (GOLD analysis project Ga0213870, IMG submission 160119) | Freshwater microbial communities from subterranean cave lake in Wind Cave National Park, South Dakota, United States - WICALVC2017 | ecosystem: Environmental > Aquatic > Deep subsurface >... | reverse complement strand
GGGAGTATTGGTGGGAGTGGGGGTGGGAGTGGGATTGAAGCAGCATACAAAGGCATCAAATTCTCCTTCGCTACAGAATAGATCATCAACAGCTATATTGCTTGATGCACAAAAATCATATGAAAGCCCAGTGGTACAACATTGTGCTCCGGTGTACTTGTTACAAAAAGGATTCCAGCGACATAAAGTGCTTATAGTAGTACAGTCTAGGTTTCTCTTATGACCAATAAAATCAGCATTGCAGGCATCACTTACACATACGTCAGGGCCTGCACAACCCACAATACATACAAAGTCAACATTTTTAAGTAGAAAAGGTGACGAACAGGCTTGTGTAGATGCCTTAGGAGGAGAAGATAGGTTTAGGAGAAAAAAAAAGAGTAATAAAATAATTAATTTAAGAAGAGGGTGTCTTTTCATAAAGAAATACAACTTTGGGTTATATTGTAATCTTTGCTTTCATCTGGAATAAAACAGGTAAAGACAATAGGTGTAAATTTAGGAGGAGATACCGATGTATCTTCTGCGAAAACAACTCCATAACCTCTTTTCCCACCTGTTTCTGTTTTAAATTCCTCGCAATATGATGTTGTTCCCCTTGTCTCACAACTGTCTACAGGAGAGTAAGGATTATTAAAGTAAGTACTGGTTAGAGAATTAGCAATATCTTGTGTTACTGTAGTTTCGTCAACATTAGATGGCTGAATGAATATTGTAAAGTCATTTGCTGTATTGGCATTTTCTTTGTAATGAAAGTTAATAGAGAAAGTTGCTTGACTCGTAGTGAAATAAGAACCAAACTGGCGTTTATTGTCCTCAACTCTATTATCAATAGACAAACCTTGTTTTATATCGAGCGCTTGAGGTATAAATTCTGGTTTGATTGTATCTTTAATATACTTAGAGATAATTGTTTTTGCTTTCTCTACATCGTACTGGAAAACAGTTTGTGAATAGTTAGGGCTTTGTGTTGGAGTTAATTGTGGAACCATTCTATGGGGAAGAAAGCCAAATTGCTTGGGATAAAGCTTGGAAAGAGAAAGAATATTAAAGTAATTAAGAAGTCCAAAGAAAAGCATAATTGCAATACCAACAGACAAAATCCCAACTACACCCACTTGCAGAATACCAGAACCTTTTCTCAAACCATTTTTTGTAATTTGTGGGTTTAGTGGCGGTTGTGTGTTTTGCTGATCTGGCAACATACCGTCCATATTATTTATGATAGAGTTGATAGAGAGTTTTGTCAAGCAAGTGAACTGAGCGGTTTTTGTTTATTGTGCAGGTAGTTTTTTTTCTCCTGTTGCGGGATCTGTTACAGTAAGTGGGATTATATCTCCAGGAATTCGACGGCTCGCAAGCGTACCCCCTTCGCCACTCTGCCTCATATACTCAACAGTCGTATCTTTACTAGGACGGAACAGTAACTCGCCTCTTGTTAGGAATAATCCTTTTTTGTAATCTTTTCCAAAGCCATTTTCTTTTGATACTGTTGGCGAATCAATAGGAAAATCTACGATTCGGTTGTCGTCTGTAGTAATGTTGACAAGATCAAGAGTATTGTTAAGAGTCATAAATAAAACTTTTACTCCAGCAGGTTTACCCCCACCATCAACTTCAATTAAAAATACATATCCATCAAGTGGCATGGGGATAGGTCTATTGGCGCTCACCTCTTGACGCCATTGGTCTTTTACATTTTTATCTTTTGCATCTTTTAAAATATCTGAGTGTACGCCTGGGGCCACTAGATTTTTTTCAAAGCGTGATTCTTCGCCTTGTTTTGGAGTAGCCATGAAAAATAGAGGATTCCGATTTTCATCAAACATCGGTGCTTCTTGAATAGTCTCCAAAGAGACCCCTCGCAGAATATCACTGTCTTTAATAACTCCTCTCTCGGCATAAGGGTCAAACACCTCCTCAGGGTTAACCTCTTTGGTTTCTTGTTCTGCCACAGATCGTGGTTTGTTTTCACTATTGCTAGACACTTTAGCAGGGTTTACTGGATTGACGGGTTCTTGATTTGTGGGGTTTTGTAGGTGGGGAAGCAAGCCTTCTAGTTGTGGTGTAGAACCGTCGTTGCTAAAACTAGTACCACCAGGGACAGAGTCTATACCTCTACTTGCGGGTGTAGGTTCAGGTATTGGTTCGTCACCATAGACTTTCCCTACGGCAATGGTGCTGGCTACGGCTATTGCTACAGCTCCTAATCCAATACCTAGGGCAACAGGGACAGGTACCCCTCTCTTCTGTCTCTTCAAAGCTCCTGTTACCTCTTCTCTTATTGCTTCTCTTATTTCTTCTATAGTTAGCCCTTTACTTTGGAGATCAAGAGGAGGAGAATCGGTAGGGGAATGATGACCTTCGTTACTAGGTGGTGTACCATAACCTGGTTGTTCACTTCTTCCCTCAGGTGTATTCATAGAACCTCCTTAATCCTATAGTCTTAATAAGTAACCACCTTTCTAATACCACATTTTGCTCAATAAGTCAACCGTCAAAATACTATGGGGCGGTGGAAGGAGGAAAGAGTTAGATTTCTTCGAAGAAAATTTGTTTCCTTTTTCCATCCAGAACAATATTAAATTTATCAAGAACACCTGCTCTTCCTAAAAGAATAGGGACTTCCTCATTTGGATGAAAAACGCAGGGGATGGTGAATAGCTTGTGGTTAAATCTAATTCTTATTTGCGATTTGTAAACGGAAACTGTTGTGCCTTCGTAGCCACCCATTGGAAGTCGAGGACATTTATCGAGGTCTATTCCCAACTTTTTCGCCGCAGAATTGGGTAAAGACGTAACATCTGCCCCAGTGTCAAAAAGAAAAAGAAATGGTAAAGGTCCCCTTGGTGAATAGACATCAATCCATAAACTAACTGTAAGTATAGTACCGAAGGTTTCTGAGGGTTTACTTTCGTAGGGATAAGTTAACTTCATAAATGGCAACAATTCCTTTAGGCGGGACAAATTGAACAGCTGGTAACTTGTACCCCTTTTTTTCTGCCTCTTTGAATGCTTTTTCTAGCTTACGAGAAGAAGCAACAACCTTACCGCCTGGCTTATCAGTCAAAACATACATCCCACTGTACTTTTCCTGAAGTTTTGCAAAAGATATCTTTCCCATATGTTTTTATTGTATCAATTAATTTAGGGAATGCAATAGAAAGAAATATTTACTCCACCCCAGTCTGCGCAAACTCAAATTGGCAGCTTTTCCAAGAATAAGAGCTGCTTTCTTTGCTGTGTTCGCAGCTTTGCTTGAAGTGGTACAAAGATATGCTATAGCGTAGTATTGTACCAAGACAAGAGGCACAAAAAGAAACAAAAAGTGTAAAATACTATGGGGCGTTGACAGGAGGGAAGGAGTGTTGAATTCAGTAAAATTTTTCAAGTTCTTCAACAGAAACTTTTGCTTGATTAAGGATTTTTCTAAGAGTCCCTTGTGGGATTGGTTTAGGATAAACAGGTACTTGCGTCCAACGACCATCTGTGTGACGTAAACGGCGATGGCTTCCTTTACCTTTGTAGTCTCCAAATCCCATTTTGACAAGAGCTTTTAAGCAGACGGTTAGGTTTAACATTCCTAGGAAGTTTTTTCATACAGAGGAGTTGAGCCTGTTTGTAGAAATGCCTACGGTAGCAATAAGTTGTTCATTGATATTATCTTTTGGCACTTCTTTTTTCTCTTCCATAAGGCACTCTATCGCAAGGCGTATTCCGTTTTTGATGCTCCCAAGGACTTCTTCCACGCTATCACCATAATCTGCCACTCCAAGGGTTGGGCAATACGCGTTATATACGGTTTTTTTACCCATTTTTTCCGGTTCGATAATGACCCTATAATTAAGAACATGTTTTTCCATAGCAATTGTACTGTATCAATTTTAAAGAGAAAATCAAGGGGCTAGCCCAGCAAAGTGCTATGGGACATTGACAGGGAGGAGGGAGGTGTGGTACAAGTAGGGCAATCACGCCCCTCGAGTGATCGGGGGGATATTTTTTAGAGAGCACAAAAACACCTTTTTTCCTAACTTAGCAATCTCCTTTCCCAGATGACCTTCCCCAAACACGACAATAACCTGTTTCCCTTTGCTTGCCAAAAAATTGATTAGTGGTGCGAAATCTCCGTCGCCTGAAAAGAAGATAAAAGTAGAGAATCTTTAATTTCTTTGAATGTTTGTTTGAAGTGAGATTTGTCTAGGCTAACGGGAATGTACTTTACCTCTTTGGTTATAACAGTAAAACCTATACGTTTCATGGACTCAAGGAACGATCGTGATTTTGGGTGCTTATCTAGACCAAAGTAAAAGCGAATATCTAAAACCTGCCTATAAGCCTTGAGATATTTATAGAGCTTCTTTGGATCGACTTTATATCCACGCCATCCATAAACATTTGCCCAGTCGATAAAAACAGCGGTTTTACCTTTAAGCTTTAACTTGAAAGAAGATTTAACCATAAGTTTATTCTATCAGAAATTTTGAGTGGGGTGGGAGCTGGGAGATAAAAATTCACCGCTCGTCTATTAAATGCGGTAGATAAGATAGCAAAAATCTATCGTCTTATTTATGCCATGGCAGGATTAACACGACGGTTTTGTATTCTTGAAAAGAGAGGTGCCAAGCTAGACTACCTTTTTGTCAATAACTTAGAGTAGTTAAGTTGCTATGGGGGTTAAATTGCTATGGGGTATTGACAGGGAGCAGGTAGGTGTGCTATAAAGTCTTTAGTCGAGCAAGAAATGGACCCTCGTTCGTCAAAGCGGAGAGTGAGGCCAGAAATGCCCGACTTTTTATTTACTATATTAGTAATAATTTCAATACATCGTCTTCCAGAATCTTCTTAATATCAAGAGGTCTCTTTTTTGCCCTGTGGACTTTCCATGCTAGTTTATGAGCAGGAGACAGCTTGCCAACTTGCCTAAACCGTATTTGTCCTTGCCACCTTTTTCTTGATTTATCAACCAATAATTTTCTCAGCGACTCCTCTATTATGTGATCTTTGCCAGTATATTCTTCATCTATTACTATTGTGTCTGGAATAGCATCCATGTTAATACCAAAACGGCAAATAAAATTGGAATAATATCTTTCCGGGGGATAAGACTTTTTCTTAAGCTTTGGATAAGGCTTCTTTTTACAGAAGCAGATATCCAGATAACGTTGCTTTTTCCATTTGCGCAGGCAATTACTGTATGGGTATTCAACTGCTCAAATTTTCCGCTTTGGTCGACCTCAACTGTCATTCATTTATTATACTAAACTTAATTAGTCTATAAAGTAGGCGAATTGATTGGGGGTGGGGTTGGGTTGAAGCAACAAAACTTAATTTTCACCTTTTTGTCAATAACTTAGAGTAGTTTGGAAGTTTTTGTTAGCGTGGCAATGCAAGATATTAGCGGGCGATAGGCGGAAAAATAGTTTGTCTAACTTTATCAGGAAGGATATTATGAAGATGGTTGTGTTTTCTCAAGAGAGGCAATCCGCTTATCGTGATTATCAACCCTCCTTCTAAGTTCTGACATTTGATAGGTTCCGACAGTATTCTCTTCTCTTATTGTTTGTAATTCGCCCATAACTCCATCAAGCTTAGTCAACACGTCATCTCTATAGCCTCTTGCTTTTTCGTCGATGTCCTGCTTGAGGTTTTCGAGTTTGATGTCAACTCTTTTTTCAAGGGATCCAAGTTCCTTCTGGAGGTTATCAAGCCCTATGTCAACTTTTTTTTCAAGGGATCCAAGTTCCTTCTGGAGGATTTTTGTAGTAACAGGTTTGGATGTGTTATTCTGTTTCATAGAGAAAGTATACCACCAAAAGATAATGATTTGTCAATAGTTATTTGGGTAGATTTATTTTTTTACTCCACCCCAGTCTTTGCAAACCTTGGCGCACAGCTTTTCCATGCATAGAACTTATTCTCTTTAGCGTATCAGCAGAATTAAAAACAGCCTTCTACTTTTGTCAAGGAGAAATACAGCTATTTAGTCTAAAATAATCCTCACTCTCTTTAGGAAAAAAACATGTAAATACAACAGGTGTAAATTTTGCAGGAGATACAGATTGATCATATGCAAATACAATCCCATATCCTCTCTTCCCGTCAGTTTCTACCTTAAAATTTTCGCTTCTAGTCTATTATCAATAGATAAGCCTTGTTTTATATCCAGTGTTTGAGAAAGAAATTCTGGTTTAATGTTGTCTTTAATATACGAAGTCAAGATTGCCTTTGCCTTTTTGCTGTCGTATTGGAATATATTAGGTGAGTAGTTGACTGGTGTTTGTGTTGGTTGAGAAATAGGTTTATTATTCTGTTCTTTATGTGGTAGAATGCCTAAATAGTTTGGGAAAAGAGAGGAGAGGGGGAGAATGTTGAAGTAGTTAAGGATTCCAGTGAGAAAAATAAGGAAAAAGATAAGGATTAGAATTTGAACGGCAAACATATTTTGTTTTTCATTCGCATGAGGAGAAGTTGGAGTCGGTGTTGGCATGGGCGGAGTAGGGTTTTGTTGTTGATTGAAAGCTGCGCCATTCATATTTTACAAAGTACCTCAGATTCATCTTAAGAAACTTGGAGAGAATTGTCAATACTATGATTTGGCTAGTACAAAGACATGCTATAGCGTAGTCTTGTACCAAGACAAGAGGAACTATGGGGTGTTGACAGAAGAATCTGCAACTTTTCTAGTCTCAGCTAGACCGTAAATTAGTTGCAAACCTGAGTTAGTTGGGTATATAATAGTTTCGCCGCAAGCTTTAGCTCGCGGACGTGGCGGAACTGGTATACGCGTACGGTTTAGGACCGTATCCCGAAAGGGTTGGGGGTTCAAGTCCCTTCGTCCGCACAATTCGGCTATCGGTTCTCGGTTTTCTGTTTTCGGATTCTAGTCAATCGGTTTGTCCGACCGAAAAACTGAAAACTGATTAACCAAAATCCGACAACTGACCCGCTTCACCGCGAGGCGAGCATCTGAAAACAGATAACAGAAAATTATGATCTCGGCAATACAAAGACAAGAGGATGGAACAATTAGGCTTACTGTAACCGTGCCCTTCGATGCAGTCAAAAAGACGTGGGACGAGGTTATTGAGGAAGTAGCAAAAGAAATAGAGGTTCCGGGTTTCAGAATTGGTAAAGCTCCAAGGCACCTAGTAGAGGAAAAAATAGACAAAGAAAAAGTGCGGGAAGAAGCGCTCAAAAAGCTTCTCCCCAAATTCTATATCGATGCTGTACAAGAGCACAATTTAAGACCAATCATAAATCCCAAAATTCACATTGAAAAATTAGAAGATCCGCAGACCCTGAGCGAGTCGAAGGGCTGGCAATTTACTGCATTAACCTGCGAGTCACCAGAAGTAAAACTTAACAACTACAAACAAAATATTCAAAAAATTACAGCCGCAGCCACGTTTGACGTGGCAAAGTCAAAGATTATAGTTCCAGGCGAACCCTTCGACCCTTCGACTCCGTTCAGGGCTAAGGGTAGAAGAGAGGTTAAGCTTGAAGATGTTGTACGAGCACTACTAGAGAGCGTAAGCACTACGATCCCACAGGTTCTAATTGATCAAGAAGTTGAACGGCTTCTTGCTCAAACGCTTGATGATATAAAAAGACTTGGGCTAACGCTAGATCAATATTTGTCTTCAACCAACAAGACGCCTGAAGCATTAAGAGATGAATATAAGCAAAAGGTGATAAACGATCTAAGGCTTGAGTTTGCTCTGCAAAAAATAGCAAGCGATGAAAAAATTATGGTTAACGAAAAAGAAATAGAAGAAGCAATACAAAAAGCAAAGGACGAAAAAGAGCGTAAACACCTTGAGGGCAATCGTTATCTTTTGGCAAGTATCCTAAGGCAGCAAAAGACTCTTGATTTTTTAAAGAATTTGTGATATTGTGCGGGTGAAACTCGGCTTTTCAAACGAGTTTCACCCTGAGCTTGTCGAAGGGAGCTTGTCGAAGGATCGAGTTCTTATGAATAAAACATCAGTTCGTAAAAAACCACAATATACAAACAGTAATAATATTGAATCAGTTCAAAGTCTTGGGAGAACGACGCTGGGGGGGGCGCTTGCTCGGTCTCTAGGTGATGATTTGATAAGAGGAGGGGAAAATGACGTTAAAGAGCAGTTGTTTGGAATAGATCTTGCTGAACATTACAGGCGCCAAAACATAACGGGCGATCTTGTGGAAGGGGAGGAGCTGATACTAAAAAACTCAATCAAACCTAAAGTTGACATAGAACCTGGGATTGATTACTTTAAGGAAGTAATCCATGGAGAAAAAAGAATAGTACAAGAGAACACCAAAGAAACTTCAAAAAAGGTTGAGGAAATTGTTGTTGAACTTAAGCGCTTAATCACTGCTTCGGAAGAGTTAAAAGTAGAATTCAGGCAAGTTGCTGTTGAGCAAAGAATAGTAAATCCAGGAAAGTACCATTTAAACTTTTTCGAATGGTTGCTATCTATAATCCGTCTCGCTCGCATGAAAATTGAGGACTCAGGAGCCTGGCTTTCGGCTTTTCAGAGCAAGAAAGCCAAAAAACAATATTGGGCAATGTTTAAAAAACACGGCACAACCTTTGGCCTCTCCAACGAACGCGTCGTAGCCACACAGACGGGATAGTTTGACATATTGACTCCCCATTTTTCTTCTCCTATACTGTCTTTATGAAGCAAAAAATCAAGAGAAACAAAACTAGCGGTTCTGATCTTGTTACAATATCCATCCTAAAACAGGAACTGAAGAGATTTGCAACGAAGGATGATCTCAAAAGATTTGCTACAAAGGATGATTTGAAAAACTTCGCAACAAAGAAAGATTTACACACCTTAAAAACTGATATATCCAATTTCAAAATAGATATATTGGCAGAAATAAGTGGAATAGAGGTAAAAGCAATAGACAGGGAACAGGCTTATCACAGCGATGTGATGACGAAATTCGACAAGATAATGAAAAAGCTTGAAACTATGCAGTAAGAAAGTGATATAGGTAATTTTCGAAGAGATGAAAAGATCGAAGATCATGAAAAGCGAATCACAAGCCTCGAATCCAGCCAAAAAAGCTAAAATTTGAAAAATTTTGCTATCTTGACAGATGGGCTTTGAATTGTGTATTATACATATACTGAATTAGAATTTATCTTAAATTATGAATTCGAAGGTTTTATCTATTAAACTCGTTCTCCTTATTACCCGTTAAGGGCGGGAGGTGGTTTAGTAGATAAACTACACAAGAACATTTCCCGCCAAATAGGCGGGTTTTTTTATGGTAAAATTATGCAAAGATCTATAGAAGCGTTGCATGGCGCTAACAGACCAGATCAAGAAAATAAGTATTTATCGCCCGAGCAAATACTCATTTCACACCCTGCAGTTATTGCATTAATAACACATGTGGGTCCATTTAATTATAGAGAATGGCAAGAAATTTGTCGTGATCAAGAACATGCCGCAAGTATTGCAGCAGATCAGCTAAAAGATTACCAACTAATAGCAGAGGGTGCTCGCCCTGGTGCTGGAAGAGAACTATTACAATATGTAATTAGAGTCTCACCACAAGAAGTCGACCTTCCTGCTTTAAATCGAGCAGAAGATTTAAGAACACAAGTTCCTTTAGTCAACACTTATGTAAGGAATCCTTTTATGTTAAACACTAGTAGTTATTTCTCAAGTGGAACTGATTATAAAGGACTGGATTGTAACGAAGAAACAGAAGCTGCAGAACGATTTTCAATAATAACAGATCTTGGCCATTTTTCTCGTATAATGCAAAAAGATATTGGAAGAAAAGACGACGTAGCAAGATCGTGGTTGGCTGATGAAGTGGGAGTAGCCTTTGAAAGAAATTTAAACGATGCATTTACCCATAGAGGAGAAGGAATCCATGGAGAGCACGAAATATTTCCAGTTCCACCCCTAGCAACCCCTGAAGGCAGCATAGCTGTTACAGAACGAACCCCTCACGGACAAGTGCTTTCTATCACATCAGAAAGACAAAACGCTCCGAATGTTACATATATGCTTGTTATGACAAGCCCGGAAAATTTTAAACCCCAAACTGTCCGTATAAGTCAAGGACGAGGGAATATAGGAGAAAAAAAACTAAACACATCTGAAGAGATGCTTAGATATTTAAGTTCCCAATATGAAAGTTTACTACTTTCATATCCGGCAGAAAAAGCAACTCTTATTTTTGATAAGTTTTTGTACCTAATGGGAATTGGAGATCAAGGAATACAAATGGCATTCGTCCAAAGAGTAAAGAATAAAACAGGAAAACTACGTGCAAAAGTTATAACTGTAGGGAATCCAACCGTAGCATTCTTCAAGGAGCAAAGTATAACGAGTCCATCCCAACAAGAACAAATAAAAACAATGCGATCAGATAGCCCAGACGATACATTAGTAAATATAGCACTCAAGATTGGAGTTCCTCAGGGCGACATTCCATCAGGAACTCTCACTCCACGACAAAAACAACGACTTATTGGACTTACTCACCAAATTGCAAAAAAAACTAATGTAGTAATGGATAAGGTAGTTTATCCTGATGATCAAGACGTGGCTTTGGGAACTTTACAACAAGCACCACACAGAATAACCACTTTAGAAATTGACGAAACAGACTCGTTTGTAATACTACCACCATCAATCTCATCAAATAGAGAAATAGAACAAATAAAGGGGAAAACTTATACGAGCATGCAAGATGTCATAGGAAATATGAATAAATTAAAAGGTGGAGAGTCTAATGTAAGTATATCTTCAACAAAATTAAATTCTCCTGAAGTTCAGTTAGTAACCAAAGAACCCTGGACAAAAGAAGAAGTTCTTGGACAAATTGAAGGATATACGGAAGAAATTGCTGAAATGATTAAAAAGTACGATGAAGTATTTATAGATATGCAGTTTGCTCATTTCCATCCAACTGGTCCAAAACACACTTCGATTCAGGAAGAAGCAGCTGATATTGCTAATATTATAGGAAGTAGATTAAAAGAAATGGGCGCGGTAGTCCAGGGAAGATCTTTAGTCGATGAGTATCATACAGATGATCGAATGCAAAGATGGGAGGATTATTTCGAAATGCTTAAAGCAAGAGCTGGTGAATTTACACATGAGTTTATCCAAGAAAGTAGTCCAGTCATGAGATTAATCGGCGATGCGCAGACTAGATTGATGCTTGAACACCCAGATACATTAATTCGTGGAGGAACCTTGGAACACAATATGCCGGATGGCAGAGTTGTAGAACTGTGGGATGGGGCTCAAGACAATCAAGGAAATATCGCGTTAGGAAGACAAGCATGTGTACCTTTTAATACTGGCATGGACGTTGTGCTAATGAACCCTGACCGTGCCAATAAATTGTACCAAAAATATCTTGTTGAAAGATATCCAGAAAGCACTTTAGCATCTATCGTCTCCCAGCATCCCGAGCTTTCTATCCATGACATAATAGGAAACTTAATGAAGGAACCCGACATCACAAAGAGAAACGAAACAAGACTACAAGCAATAAATGAAGTCGATCGAAAATCATTTTCAGAACTTGCCGAACCTAGACCTGATATTACCGCATTTGATCTACTTGTTATGGACGAAATGTACAGATCTATTAAAGAAGACATGGAGAATGGGAAAAGAATACCTATCGTTACACATATTCTAGAAACTAATTATAATGCTCAACAAACAAAAGCTGAGTATATGTGGGGAATTGTAGGAATTCCAGGAGTGCCTATTTTTCGAATCTCGTTTAATCCTGAATCTCGCAAAATTAGAGTACTAACCTCTCCTCCTCCAGACAAAGATTATGCAGGAGAATTCTTAGGACGGCACGCTGATATTATTAACCAATTACGAGCACGCTACTTACAATCATAGGTAGCTTGCTTGATAGAAGAAATTGCTTTTTTGAAATCGCTAGACGAAACTGCGCCGAATCCTACCCTTAACCAATTCTTCCATTTTTCTCCAAAATAAATTCCTGGTATTGCCCCAACTTTACAATAATTGAGAAGATGATTCACAAGTTTTTCGCTATTTACTTCTGTTTCTATAAAAAATACAGTACCTCCAGTTACTGGCTGAAGACATGATATGTCATTTTCTTTCAAGATTTTCTCACCTTCGTTTTTTTTATCTTGCAATTCTTTTTTAAACAAGGTTAGCTCTTCCTTGCAATTTTCCACAATGCTATATGCTATTACCTGCGATGGACAATTTATAGAAACCTGGGATACCGCCATAGCATTCTTTATCTTTTTAGTTATCTCTTCTCTGGCAATGACCCATCCAAGTCTCACGCCAGGAAGAAAATAATTTTTCGAAAACGAATTAACACTGATTAAACGATCAGAATTAATGAAGTTACTAGGAGAAATAAATTTATAAGGAGGATAAACATTCTGATTATTTACCTCATCAGAAACTACCAACGGATTATATTTTTTTGCTAGTGAATTAATGAATTCTAAAAACTCTTCTTTATACATTTTGCCGCTGGGATTTTCGGGTGAATTTAAGATTACTGCCTTTATATTACTTTCTTTAACTATTTTTTCTATTGCTTCGAAATTATCGTAATTAACTACTTTTGGAATTAGCCCTAAAGTAGATAAAACGGAAGTAAAACCTTCAAAAGATAATTCATTAATAAGAACTATATCTTTCTTATCAAATAACGACGCAAATGCAAAAAATAAACCAGACAACGCGCCATTTGTTAAGCAAATATTGTTTGCGTTAACATCCCTATGGTTAATCTTGCTTTCAATTTCTTGAATAAGTTTGATTAACTCCGGGTATCCTTCTTCTGAAGGATAACTACTAACCATTCTTAATATTCTTTTAACTAGAGACTTCGTATCAACATTAAGTTCAAAATCAAAGGATGGAGACCCTTTATCCAGACGGATGGCTCGTATATCTCCAGCCCTCTTATTTATCTTTAAAATTTTAATACTTTGTGGTTCTAAAATCATATCTTGACAAATTGATCTATAAGTAATAGAATCTATTTTATACAATGAAATCTTATTTATCAACAGTTAGCGTTGTCATTATTATTACCCCCTGAGGCGGGTAGTAAGTTAGTAATAACATCTAACTTGAGCATATCCCGCCAAACGGCGGGTTTTTTTATTGGTCAAAATATGATAGTAGAAAAACCAACATTCATACAACAAGTTCAAAACAAAGCTGCAAGCGTAAGATTCTATACTCCTTCCCCAGCTGAACAATTTACGTCAGATTCGCCTAAGGATTTAGAATCTTTAAAAAATAGTCATTTCGAAGGCCTAGTGAAACAGTTAACAATTCCATTTGGGGAAAATTCCTCAGTCAAAAATAAACAACTAAATAGCTCTTATACAGATCGCATCAGCTTTTTCACAAATGGAGATCGACCCTACTCCCCATTTAACGCGGTAAACATTCCTAAGGATGTTATGGTTGCCCTAGATCCCGATTTAAAACAGGCTCAAAACGAGGGAAAAGAATTGAGAAACGCCGTAGCGAATAGACTAATGGAGCAAGCTAAAAAAGTTGTTGCATTTTATTGTGCCGATTATTTCTCGCCTGATACTGCCGATGGATTTGCATCCGAAGCTGACAAACGTAAATTTTTTAACATGAGAGAAATAGCTCCTCAGATTGTAAGAATTCTATCAGACAGAGACAACTATATTTCTATGGTTGCGGAAGAGCATGCGTTAAATATTGTTGCAGCAGCGCTACATATGGTACGTTATCCTGAAACACAAATGGTAATACGTGTAGGAATTGGCGGCTCTGACGACAAGTTGACCACTGCAAGATTTCCTGCTTATGCGATACCTCCTTTGCGGATTGCAGAGCAAGTTAACAATATTTACGAAGAAAGGAAAAGACAAAAGATGAAAGTCGCTGCCTTTGAAAAGGTAATTCAAGAAAGAGAAAAAGAAAAAGGTAAAAAGTTAGAAAAAAATGAAAAACGAGAAATTGACCAACAAATTCCAGTTGACGAAACATCCAGATACGAAGAAATATTAACTAATAAGGAGTATGAAAGTGCTTTACAGACATATAGTATCGCACAGAATCCTGTAAAAATTCAATTTGCATTTGCTCATGAAGCAGCTATTGCAATAAATGAAACAAAAAATCCTGAAGAAATACGAAGAAGAACAGATGAAAATATGCACGTATTGGATGGATATATCGACAGCCATTTTCCATCTCAGCAAGATAATGTCGAATATATTGTTGATAAACCATGGTCTGAGCACTCAAAACACATAACACTCCAAATGGAGTATCTTTCCAGCATTTTGCGGGAGAGAAGAAAAGAAGATCCAACAATCGACCAGACACTCTCCATTTTAGAACGAATGGGAGTAGGGCATGGTGGAGAAAAAGGAAAAGAAGAAGCAGCAGTATATGCTGCTGCACACCCGTTTATTTTTAGAGATCGGGTTAATCTTCCTTTTGCTAATTATTATCAACCTCAAGACGGTCTAAGAGAAACAAGCATTACTCAAAATCCCCATATCTTACTTACCATTGGAGGCGAACCAGAACGACAGTTTTGTGCAATAAGAGAATTTTTAGCTAAGGAGGCTAATCCAGAAGGATTTAAAGAATTTATTCAAAAAAAAGCTGAGGCAACAACGGATGAACAAGAAAAATCTTATTACACAAGAACAATTCGAGCAACACAAAGATGGCAACAAATTGTTGATACTCAGCGAAAAAATATAGGCAATAGTCCAAATAATAACTCTCAAAATAGAGCTGATTTCCCAATCCATGTTATTCCGCTTATTACTAAAATTGGCGAAAAACCAGTATATTATGCAACTCCCTCAGATGAGCCATATGGAGTAGATTTAAATCAGCATATTAACAATGTGACAGCAAAAGTAGTTGCATTGAAAACTGAAAGGGGGGCACTACTTGCTAATCCTAACAGAACTGATGACGAGGAACGAAGAATTCATAACGAAATCATTCTTACCCAAGGGATAGAGTACGATCTAAATGTTTTGGTAAAGGAAGAACACAGAAATGGCAAACATACATAGGAGTAAAACTTATGGAGCGGAAATTGAAAAACCAATTGCATCAACCGTTACCTCAGCTCCTCACAAAGTAACTCAACAGTTTTTTAAAAGCCTCGCCAAAGAAGCAAGAAAACGAGGTACATTTCAATCATTTCACAAAAGTGATATTAAATCCGATGTGGTCATAGGGGCTACTAGTTATGATTTAGGGGAACAAGGATTAGATAATGGTTTTAATTTATTAGAGACTTCGTTACCATACCAGCGGTCTTTAATAAATCTACAAAACAAAATGCTTCTTGATTTAAAAACAGTACAAAAAGCCCTAGAGCAAGAATATGCATCAGTTATAAATCTATCTATTAATCCTCTTGCAAAAAGAACTATGACAGACTATAAAACTTATGTCGCACCGAAAGGCGTTTATCCTTATTTTTGGTATCGGGGATGGGATCATACTGCAGGAATAGATGCTCGAGCTCAAAATAGCCCTACCATTGGAGTTAAGATTGATAAAGCAGCAGATAGTGTATCGGTAATTATAGGTGCTGGAGCAGCATTTATAGGGCTTTTTGCAAATAGTCCTTATGAAGAAGGCAAAAGATCTTCTTATAAAGAATCACGATCTACAATGTGGGATAGGATGATGAAGAATTCTAAAGTCAAAGGCGACATTACTACAGCCCAATTTCCACAAGATAGGTTCAAAACCATGGCTCAATATTTCAATTGGATGTTTGGGGGGAATACAAGCATTCACTTTATTTTATCTAAAATAGTAAACGAAAGCGATGACTACAAGGGTGTAGGCAGTAGAATTCTTGTTGTAAAAGGTAACCCATCTGTTTTAGAATATCTGTCCAAACCAGAATGGAAAGCCTCATTCCTAAAAGACGCAATAGAAAACAAAAAAAGTACGGTAACTGTAAAACCAACAATCTCCCATATGGAAACAATGCAATTTGCGCAATTCTCAGGGGCAAGGATAAGGTACAAATTAACAAATCACAATGACTTTCCAATTCAAGAATTTGTTAAGGCTTGTAAAAATCCAGATTCGAGAAAAGTTGAAAATATCTTTTCTGAATACTCAAAATATGTCTACATTGAAGGAAGAGATGCAGGAGCGAACTTTCCAGATCAAGAATTGTGGGCTCTCGGAAAAGATATTGCATCATCGGTTGTTATTTCTCCTTCAGCTCTGCAAGCTGGCCTTATCCAAAATTTAAACGAGGCTACAAAATATATTGATAGCTTCAAGTGGTTAGACTTAAAGATGCTACGAGAGGCAGCAATAAAAGACGGTCTTCAGGGTAAAATACCAAAAATTTCTGTATATGAGTTTACAGAAAAAATTCTTGAGATTGCAAGCGACGGACTTACGCAAAAAGAACAGAAATTTCTTGCGTACCCTAGGTGGGTTATGAAAACTAAAAAAAATGGCGCGGATCGTGCAATAGAATTCGTTGAAAAACAAAAAGGTAACTTAGAAAAGTCTTTAAAAGAACTTATAAAACTTAGAAAAGTCGTAGTCGATATTTAATACAAAGGAGGGCAAATGATAGAAGCGCATAAAATTGGTAAATCTGAAGACGGACAAGAGGCAAGGCCTAAAAAATTGAAAAAATTCAACCTAGGGGGTATGCCTGTGGTGGTTGTTACTCCATATGAAGATATTGAAGTAATTATTGGAAATGATAATCAAGATGGTACTACAAGTGTAATTGCTATTTATCTAGACAATAATCACTGTGAAACATCAATTCTTGAGTATGGAATGATAATAAAACTCCGATTTGGTAATCAAGAAAATAATACTAAGCCAAATATACAACACATATACGATAAAAATTGTGAGCAATGTGTTAATCGAGATGGACATGTCATTCAAATAGATGATATTGCGTTAGGTGAACCCAACTTTGATCGATTAATGCTTATGCCATGGGACAGTTTTTTAAAGAAAGTGGGCGATATTAACACCAATGGAGAAACTATCTCACGATTTGATGAGCAAAGATGATATAATTTGAACGATATATTTAACTTTAGGTATGAAAATTAAAAAGATAACTCTATATAAAGTAGAAATACCAATGGTAACCTCGTTCACTACGAGCTTTGGCACTGTTACTAATAAACCAACGGTCATTGTAAAAGTTGAAACTGATAATGGAGTAGTGGGGTTTGGAGAATCTGCTGCTTTACCTTTCCCATTTTATAAGCCCGAAACAACTGATATTTGCATGCTGGTATTAAAAGATTATATTAGTCCTTTGGTTCTCAATAAAGAATTCAAAACTATCCAAGAATTGATGGCTTTGTTAAAATCCATTAAAAATCATAACTTCTCAAAAACAGGTCTTGAAACAGCTGTTTGGATGATTATGTCTCTCACAGAGAAAAAATCCCTTAAAACGCTTCTCGGAGGAACTCAAGACAAAATTGCGGTGGGTGAGAGTATTGGAATAAAAAAAACAATTGAAGAAACGCTCGAAGAAATAGACCTAAGACTTACTCAAGGATTTAAGAGAACAAAAATAAAAATAAAGCCTAGATGGGATTTAAAAATTATCGAAGCGATTCGTAACAAGTTTGGCGATATTAATTTAATGGTTGACGCAAATTCAGCATATACACTTAACGACATTACTGTTTTAAAAAAACTTGATCATTACAATCTTACCATGATAGAACAACCACTCGCAGATGACGACATCATAGATCACTCAATCCTGCAAAAACAAATAAAAACGCCTATATGTTTGGATGAAAGTATCCATAGTGCAGAAGATACAAGACGTGCAATTTATATAGCCGCTTGCAAAATCATAAATATTAAACCGGGACGAGTAGGAGGACTTTTGGAAAGTAAAAAAATTCATGACATCTGTAAGAAAAACAATATTGGAGTCTGGTGTGGAGGAATGCTAGAAACAGGAATTGGTCGGGCATTTAATATTGCACTTGCATCTTTGCCTAATTTTTTCTATCCAGCAGATATGTCACCGGTTAATTTTTTCTATGAAGACGATTTAGTAAAAGATAGCTTTAGTGTTGATAAAAACGGACATATTTCTGTACCAAACGTAACCGGTTTAGGATTTGAAGTTAATGAAAAAAAGATCCAGAAATATACTACAAAAAAAATAGTAATTGAATAATATTTTTAACTATGGATACTGTATTGCAGCTTTCAAAAAAACTTATAGCTATTCCTTCAACTCAAGATAATCCAAAAGCTTTAGATAAAGTTTTAGAAATTTCCGAACAGGCTTTAGAAGGCTTTAGGTTTGAAGCGTTCAGTAAAAAAGATAGCCGCAGCGTGTTATTTTATAACACACAAAAACTGCCAAGGAAATTTAAAATTATCTTAAATGCCCATTTAGATGTGGTTCCTGCAAAGAAGCATCAATATGAACCAAAAGAAAAGAATGGAAGATTGTATGGTAGGGGAGCAAACGATATGAAGGCAGCAGCTGCTACCATGATCTTACTTTTTAAAGAATTAGCAAGCTCTGTATCTTACCCATTAAGTCTTCAATTAGTAACAGATGAAGAAATTGGAGGATTTAATGGAACAAAATATCAAATAGAAAAAGGTGTTCGTGCTGATTTTATTATTGCCGGTGAACCCACTGAGTTCGGTATTAATAATGAAGCAAAAGGGATTCTTTGGATAAAGTTAAAAACAGTAGGAAAAGCTGCTCATGGTGCGTATCCATGGAATGGAGATAACGCGATATTAAAAATAAAAAAAACCATAGATTTACTTGAGAAAGAATTTCCTGTTCCTATCAAAGAAGAATGGCAAACAACAATAAACCTCGCATGGATTAAGACTTTCAATCAAACGTTTAATAAAGTTCCAGATAATTGCCATGTTGGGCTAGATATTCGGTATATCCCAAAAGATAAAAAAGATGTATTAAATAGATTAAGGAATCTATTATCAAAAGACACAACGTTAGAAATTATTATGAACGAGCCCACCCAGTATACTGATAGAAAAAATCCTTACATTTTATCTTTGCAAAAGATTATTAAAAAAGTAACAGGTAAAACATCACCAATAATTGTAAAACATGGAAGCTCAGATATTAGACATTTCAATCAAGTCGGATGTGATGGAATTACTTTTGGTCCTATCGGTGCAAATCATCACGGCGACGAAGAATGGGTTAGTATAAAAAGCCTAAGAGATTATTATAAGGTTCTTAAAAAATTCTTGACTTTTTAATTTTTTTTTACCTACAATATAAAAATGGTTGAACAACGTGAAGGACAATCCAATATGCCATCGAAAGATGACATTGAATACGAAAGGAAAATAAAGCAATTTATAATTGATAATAAGGTCGATGCCAAACATATAAAATTTGATCAATCTTGCCATACAGTTGAAGACGCAGCAAGAGCAGTAGGCACGACTCCAGATAATTTTGTTAAAAATATCTGCCTGATTGATAATCAAGGCAATCTAATAATTGCTATAGTAAAAGGAGAAGATAGGGTTAGCACAACTCGAGTAGGAAAAGAATTAGGAATAGAAAAACCTAGAATGGCGACTCCAGAAGAAATATTAGAAAGAACTGGTTATCCGCGTGGCGGCACACCATCTTTTGGTTACAGCGCTACATTCTTAATTGATCCAAGAGTAATGGAAAAAGATATTGTTTATTCTGGTGGAGGTTCTGAGAATTCACTTATACAAGCAAGGCCAGCTATCCTACGTGAAGCCAATGGAGGTAATGTTGTTAGGATCCGTAATTAATTTCGCAAATTAGAAAGCTTTTTCTCTAACTACAATTTAAAATTGACAGTCCTTCTGACGAAGAAAAAGAAATTGCAAAACAAGTCGCTAGACAACTGAAACAGCTTGGCGCTAAAGTCGAGTTTGACACAGAAGTCAGGCAGTGATATATTATATTTGCTATGAAAAAGGTTAATGTCTCAACCGATCAAATGGGTAAGTTTGAAGGCAAATGGGTAGCTATTGACGTAAAACAAAATAAGATAATCGCAGTTGGAGATACGCTAAAAGATATCGGTCCTTTGGTAAGTGGAAAAGTTGGAGAAGAGAAAAAAATAAAAGCCGCATCGTTTAAAGTTCCCAGAAAAGATGAAGGGCCTTATGTGCTAAAAATCTATAAATGACAACCTTCCCTTATAAACAAAACTCAAAAGGTGATTTTTTCCCTGTAATTGATCTTTATATTGCCTATACGAAGGATTTTGAGAGAACTTATGCTTTGATAGACTCGGGCGCAACCATATCCATATTTACCCAAGATATAGCACAAAAACTAAACCTACCAATAAACAAAGGGGAAGAAATTTATTTGGGTGGAGTCGGAGGTCGAATTAAGGGCTATATGCACAAAATGAAAGTAAAACTCGCTAATCAAAACTTAATTATCCCCGTAGTTTTCTCCTATGAATACTTTGTAAGCTTTAATCTCTTGGGAAGAGAAAGTGTATTTAAAAACTTTAAAATCATCTTTGAGGAAAAAGACTACTTGGTAAAACTGATATAATTAACCGCAATAGGCTTGTCCAAACATTTTTAGAATTGGTTAAAATTTATAGCCCCTCTGGGGAAGAAAAAGAAATTGCCAAAAATGTTGCCAAACGGCTATTGTTTTCCTTTACCACATTTGATATATTACCTTTATAGGGGGTGAATTATGGCAAAGATATTAAATTTTCGAGTCATTATTGAACAAGACGAGGACGGTACGTTTGTTGCTTCTGCGCCTGGAATACCGGGGTGTCACTCGCAAGGCGATTCATATGAAGAAGCCATAAAAAATATCAAACAAGCTATAGAACTTTGTTTGGAGGAAGCGCAAGTCAATAAATCATATCATGCAAGAATTGATTGGAATGAAGCTGAAGGAGAAAAATCTCGTTTCTTAGGCGTAACACAAATTCCTGTACCATTCAATTTTTCTACATGAGTAAGCTACCACTGGTAAAATCCCGAGAGCTAGTCAAAATAATACACAAGTTGGGATTTTCTCACACGCGTCAAAAGGGAAGTCATGCTTTCTTTTCCCATCCTAATGGCAGGACGACAGTTGTTCCTATCCATCCAACAAAACAAATCGGTAGGGGATTACTAAGATCAATTCTCAATGATATACAACTTTCTCCTGAAGAGTTTATAAAAATGAGGTAAAATAAAGTTTATATGATTAATCAAGATCGGCTGGTTAAAACATTTTTAGAATTGGTTAAAATTTATACCCCCTCTGGGGAAGAAAAAGAAATTGCCAAAGAAATCACAAAACGGCTAAAACAGCTTGGCGCTAAAGTTGAGTTTGACACAGAAGTCAGGCAGTGATACATTATATTTGCTATGAAAAAAACAAATTTACTATTAAAACTACAAAAAAGATATCATGAAGGTGGATATGCGCTAGTTTCACAAAAAACAGGCAAAACTTTTGCTTTTGGCGGAGACTTAAATAAACTTTATAAAATTATAGATGAAAAAAAAATTAAAGATATAGATAAAACAGTTATGTACGTTCCTCCTCCAAGAGTAAAACATGTCTTTCAAATTTCCTTATCAATACGGCTACGTAGATAATCGAAAAATTCCCTACCCAATAGTCACAGTTGTTCTTAATACAATACGGGGGAAGCGTTCATTCTTCTTTATTATGGATACTGGTGCCGATACTTTAACCCTACCAAAACACATGATCAGTTTATTAGGAATAAATAAAAATTCCCTCACTCAGAGCTTATCTCAAGGCATTGGAAAAAAGTTGGTCAAAACCTGGGAAGGGAAAATACTTATTGAGTTTTGCGAAAGAAACTTTCCAGTTCGATGTTCATTTACAGATAACAACAAAACGCCTTTCTTGCTTGGAAAAGAGGATGTTTTTGATAAATTTAATGTTATTTTTAATAACGAAGAACAGTTGACTATCTTCAAAGAAATTATGCAAACAACCTCTAAATGACCAATCAAAAAATACTTGTTAACACATTTCTACCACCGCTAAAATCCCGCAAGTTAGGATTTTCTCAAACGCGCCAAAAGGGAAGTCATGCTTTCTTTTATAAAAATGTAGATATGGTTCGGCAAGCTCACCAAAAATGGTGGACCCGAGAAGGATCGGACTTCTGACCTCTTCGATGTCAACGAAGCGCTCTACCACTGAGCTACGAGTCCAACATTTAAACCTCATTTTAGCAAAGTTTGACAGATAGAACAAGTGGTGGTATAGTATTTTTGCCATGAAAAAAGTAAATGTGCCAACTCCTTTCCCTCTATGACAAGAAACGAAGCCTATCAACTTCTTACAAAGTATCTCACAAACAAAAACCTAATCAAACATTGTTTGGCAGCTGAGGCTGTTATGAAAGCACTAGCAAGAGAATTCAGAATTAAGAATTCAGAATTAATAATTGACGAAGACGAGTGGGGGATCGTTGGATTGTTGCATGATGCAGATTACGAGTTAAGTAGCGGACATCCAGAAAAACACGGACTGCTTCTTTTTGAAAAAGAAAAAGATATTCCAGAGGATATCGCACATGCAATTAAATCTCACAATTTTGAGAACACAAAAGTATTACCGAAAAGTCTTATGGACTGGGCAATAACGTGTTGCGACCAGTTAACTGGCCTTATTGTTGCTTGTGTTTTAGTCCACCCCTATAAAAAACTTGCATCCCTGACTCCAGAGTTTATTCTCAAAAGAA
>Ga0213870_1000356_pt1 | contig 22793 bp, 25 predicted proteins | sample WICALVC2017_Meta_FD_160119 | JGI IMG/M metagenome (GOLD analysis project Ga0213870, IMG submission 160119) | Freshwater microbial communities from subterranean cave lake in Wind Cave National Park, South Dakota, United States - WICALVC2017 | ecosystem: Environmental > Aquatic > Deep subsurface >... | reverse complement strand
CCCTCTGCAATTGACAACAGGCCTTTACGGTATGAGGAGTTTTGGGAGAAATCCACAAGGGCAGTCTTTGTGTCAGCAACTCCAGGAGAAGAAGAAAAACGTCTTGCAGGCCCCCGGTTTCTCGTGCAGCAAGTAGTGCGGCCCACTGGCCTTTTGGAACCTACCATAGAGATACGGCCAACAACTCGCCAGGTGAAAGATTTAATTGAGGAAATTAAAAAGGTGCGTTCCAGATCCCAGCGCGTCCTCGCCTTAACTCTTACCAAACGCTTGGCAGAGGAACTCTCTGACGTTCTTGCCAAACAAGGAATCTCCTCGCAATGGCTCCATTCTGAAGTAAAAACCTTAACAAGGCCTGAGATTCTTAAAGATCTAAGGCGGGGAAAATACAGCGTGCTTGTGGGAGTAAACCTTTTGAGAGAAGGCCTCGACCTTCCCGAGGTGGAACTGGTTGCAATACTTGACGCAGACAAGGAAGGATTTTTGCGTTCCGCAACCACGCTCATCCAAACAATGGGCAGGGCATCAAGAAACCCAAAAGGAAGAGTCATTCTCTATGCAGACAAGGTGACAGGGTCTATGGCCTCCTCGATCGCCGAAGTTGCAAGGAGGAGGAAGGTTCAAGAACAATACAACAAGCTTCACCACATTACCCCAAAACCCATTGAGAGGCCTATACGCGAATGGCCGTTTGCTCCAAAACAAAAAGAGGTGGGAGCAGAGTTTGGGTTGGTTCAAGACGTTAAGCTTCTTGAACAGGAGATGAAAGAAGCAGCAGCAAACCTTGACTTTGAGCGAGCCGCCCAGCTCCGCGACCTCATCGAAAAATTAAGTCCACGACACGGAACGGTTTGACACAGATTTTATCAAAGCTATAATAAAACTATGGATAAGGACCACTCTGAGCTTGTTGAATATCTTGACAAAAAGTTTGAGCAAACTGCCTCCAAAGTGGACGTTGGGGTTTTGCGTACAGAAGTGAGAGAACTCCGCACGGAAGTTGCTATTGTAAAGGAAGATGTAAGGGAGATAAAGGACACCCTTTCTCAGCTTCAAGAAACGGTGCACGAGTTGGTCACCGCGGTAGACAAACTTGCCAAAGCAGTAGATGACTTAAGGATTGAGTATTCTGCCATGGCAATGCAGCTTTCCCGCCACGAGAAGTGGATTCAGCAGCTTGCAGCGAAGCTTGGTGTTACATTGGAGTATTAACTTCTTCACGTACTTTGAATTCAAAGAATCGCCAATGGGGCGGCCCCGCACCATTTGGTGCGGGGTGAATTTTTTGGTATGGTGGGGCCATGGAACTCTTCAAGGGTATGAATTCAGAAAATACCGCCCTTTTGGTTATAGATGTTATTAATTCCTGCTCACACGAATCTTGCGAGATACCCGAACTGGGAGTTACTTTCAGAAGGATCAGAGAGATGGTTTCACGGAGGTTAGTGCCGTTTATTGAGAGATATCGCAAAGAGGTAGGAACCCCAGTTGTATTTACCAAGACAGTGCCATGGAAGAAAGAGTTCTTGCCAGAAAACATCAACAACCTATACGAAGCAGACCCCGAGGCTGAGTACTATTCCAAGAATGAATCTGGGTTTGCAGAAGAGTTTTACGCTGTGCACCCAGAGAAAGGCGATACGGTGATAGAGAAGAATGGAAACGATGCGTTTGCGAACAAGAACTTCCTTGGGTTTGTGGCTGAAAGGCATATTTCATACTTTGTAACCACAGGAGTTTTTACTGACGGTTGCGTCATGGGAACGGTGATAGGGGGATTCTCTCGTGGCCTCAACTTTGTTACTCTTCGAGATTTGGTAGAGACTACAGATGTTCTAGAACGCCAAGAATTGCAAAAGCTACTCCTCGATTCCAATTTTCCTTATTTATGGAGTCAGGTTATCACTTCAAAGGATTTTTTGAATGGATGGAAGGGTTAGACGGGTTCTAACGTCGTCCACGACACGGAGCTGTATTTACTTCCTTTGGATGCAGTGTTATACTAAATCTATGGCAACTATTACTTCTGATAAAAAGCTGCGATCTCTCATTAAAGAGAGTGTACGAGAGGCGTTGGGAACAGAGATAATGAAGCTTCGTGCTTTGGCTTTGCCAGAAGTTTCTGACAAAGAACAAAAGGATATTGAAAAGCGCTACGGCAAGCCCTCCAGGAAGAGAGCGGGAAGCTACTCTCTTTCTGTATGACCTGGAGAATAGACCTCTCCAAGAACGCCGAGAAGTTTCTCTCAAAGAACGAACTCACGATTGATGAGGTACGTGAACTTGTTGGCAGAGCCATGCGCTACTTCAGGGGAGAAGATATTAACATTGATATCAAGAAGTTGAAAGGAAGCTGGAAGGGTTTTTATCGAGTTCGGACTGGACGCATACGCATAATAGCTGAGTTTAACTTTGAGAACTCGGCTGTTTTTATAGAAGAGATTGATTGGAGAGGAAACGCCTATAAGTAGACAAAACGGGTTCTCATACCGTCCACGACGCGGAGCTAATGTGTTTTCTTGCATTTTAGGGATGAGATGGTATAGTGGGTTTGCTAAGATACCTTATGCCTATATGCCTATTACAAAATCTGCGAAAAAAGCTCTCCGTCAAAGCGTGAGAAGGCGCCAAAGAAACGTGCTCGTGCAACGCAAGATTAAAGACGTACTCAAAAAAGTGCGGGGTTTGCTTGTACAAAAAAAGTTTGAAGAAGCAAAAGAGTTTCTCCCTCAAGTCTCCCAGGTCTTAGATAAGGCGGCCAAGGCAGGGGTGATTAAAAAGAATACAGCTTCAAGGAAAAAGTCTCGTATCGCAAAACTCTTCTTGAAGAACATAACTTAGGGACTCGGTCCCCACTTGGGGACCGAGTCCCTTTCTTAGGCCTGGGCGGCAAAAAGATAGAGCGCGCTGGCAGGTTTCATACGACCTGTCTTTATATTTTTGTCTGTCTCAAACACCTTTTCAAAAGACTGCTCAAGTTTTGCGCTTGAGCTTCTCCTTAACTGCATTGCTATCATAGAAAGAATGCGCAAGGGCTCGTCTCCTTGCTTGATGTGCAAAGACAGAAGTTCTAGGGCCTTGGCCCTGTCTTGCAAAGCAATGGCTTGTAAGGTTGCGAAGATGTCTGCCTCAAGGCTGAGACGGAGGAGATTTTTTACGTCTTCTTTGCGCACACTCGTTCTTGTGCCGACAAATGCAGCAAGCTTGAGAATTTCTTGAGAAAGTCTCCATAGGTTGTTGCCTGTATTCCCAACAAGAAGAGACAGCGCGTCTCTCTCAATAGTCTTGCTGTATTCCCGGAACTCTTTCTCTGCCCACGCAAGAGTGCTTGCTCTCTCCAAGGGCTTGAACTCTTGGCTTTTTGCATGTTTCTGTAAAAACAAAAATAAAGGATGGGAAAGGACTTCTCCTTCTTCAAAAAATAAGACTGTATCTGAGTTTTTTGCTAAGGCCTCACTCTGCTCAAAAAGAGCGTCAGCTATATCTTTGTTTTGAAAAACATTTTTTAAGACAAGGAGTTTTTTCTCTTGAAACAAAGAAGAAGTTGTCAGTTCCTTTTGCACGTCTTCAAGACTTGCCTCTGTACAATCAAGAAAGCGCAGGTTTCTCTTTGTTTTTGGAAGTTGGTTATAGCGCTGCAAAATCTCGCCTAACTTTTGGCGAGAACGAAAGGTATCTTTCCCAAACAGAAAGACGAGCATTTCTACCTAAGCACTAACTTTATCTTCTCAATGATTTCTCCTGGCGTGAAGTGCGCCTTGATAAGATAGTCCACTGCCCCTAACTTTACTCCCCGCTCCACGTCTTCTTTTTGCCCAAGGTTGGAGAGTATGATCACGGGGATTCCTGCGGTTTCTGTATTTTCTTTTGCGCGCTTGAGAACTTCAAATCCGTCAATGCCAGGGAGAATGAGGTCTAAAAGCACGAGGTCGGGTTTGCCTTCCTTGAGGCGCTGCAATCCTTCCTCTCCGTCAACTCCTTCAATAATCTCATACCCTTCCTTGAGAAGTTTTTGGACAATGAGCTCTCTCAAAAATTTGTCATCTTCAATAATAAGAATCTTTGCCATGTGTATAGTATATCATGACTCTTGCCGTATGGGAAGCGAAAAAGAAAATGTGGAACCCTGGCCTACTTTTGATTCCGCCCATATCTTTCCTTCGTGGGCCTCAATAATATTTTTAGAAAGGTAAAGCCCAAGACCCGTGCCTTCTGTGTACGTTTGCTTTGCGTTGGAAGCGCGGAAGAACTTCTCAAAGAGCCTGGCCTTTTGCTCCTCTGGGATCCCAATGCCAGAATCTTTAATGGAAAACGCCACTTCTTTCTCGTCGTGAGAAAGAGTAACCTCCACGCGCGCTCCTGGGCGCGAGTAACGCAAGGCGTTATCCACGAGGTTGTGAATCACGAGAAGCATCTTTTCTTTGTCAATAAGCACTCGTGGAAATTTCTCCTTGGGGAGATCAAAGACAAGGGCAATATTTCTTTGTTTTGCCTCTGTTCTATACGAGAGCACCACGCCTTGCACCAGTTCCTCAAACTGGGAGAATGCAGGATGATACAAGTACCTGCCTTCCTCAATTCTTGTCACGTCAAGAAGGTCATTGACCAAAGCGATCATGCGCTCATTAGAAATCCTGTTTTTCTCAAGGAGCTCCCTTTGGAGAGGAGTAACCAGGCCTGCGTCTCCGTCTAAAAGCGCTTGAAGAGCCCACTTCATAGCAGACAAAGGGGTTCTCAGCTGATGGGCTGCAAGGGAAACAAACTCGGTCTTTAACTGTTCCACCTGCTTTTCTTTTGTGATGTCGTGGGAAACGAGAATGACCCCTTGATCTTTAACTTCTCCAGCCCTCAAAAGGATTGCAGATACCTCAAGAACCTTGTTGGGAGGTATGGGAAGCTCATACCGGGAGAATTCTTTCTTTTCCCCAACAATTCTGACAACCTCGATTAACCTAGGGAAGGTTTCGAGCCCCTGGAACGTACGACCCAAAATGTCGCGCGCCCTCACGCCAAACATCTGCTCTGCTGCTGGATTAAACAGTTCAAGCCTTCCTTGCCCGTTTATGAGGATAAGACCGTCTGAAAGATTTGAGAAAATGAGCTCAATTTTTTCTAACTCCTGTTCTCTCCTTGCCCTCGTCTCAGATAACTCCAGGTCGCGGCGCACCAGCATTTTCGCAACCTTATCAAGCTCCCGGGTTCTTGCTTTGAACTCCTCAAGTTCTTTGGTTTGAGATCTCATTGTTGCCAATTACTCTCCAACAACTACCAAGGTCATGGTTTCGTTGTGGAAATAGGCACTCGTGCCTTTCCTGCCCAGCAGCGGGCCTTGCTCTCCATAGGTATAAAATCCAGCCATTGGAGTATCTTTGCCAATTGTATCCAAGACCGTTTGGTTTTCCTCGTGGCACCTCGCCCCCAAGAGCTTGTTGCGCGCCATGCAGTTAAACATGAGGATGAACCCTGGCTTTGCTCCATTGAGCTGACCAACCGCAACCTCGGCTGCTTCTTTTGCTGCGGCAATTGCCTTGTCTCTGTCACCAATCATGAGACGAATCGTAGTGCCTTGGGGAATTGCCGCTGCCATAGAAATTTCGCCCTTTGCGTTGGCAATCACCGGATCACGGATCAAAAGCTCATCTGACCCTTCCACTGCCAACCCAATGGGATACGTATACGCCATTCGTGCCAGGGGTTCTTTCACAAGTTCTGCAGCGTCTTTCCCAAAGTACTCTTCGTAGACGTTCAGGGCGGGTTTCCCGTCAACTTCTTTGAGCACAACACCTTCTGCTTTTGTAACCTTGAGAGGCAAGCCAACCGGCTCCCAGCCATGTTTGATGCCAAATCCGTAGGAAAATTTCCCATAGAGTCCAACCCCCACAACAACATCTGTAAGCACTTGGTCTTGGTAGTACTCAAAGGTTTTCTTAAATTGATAATCGTCACCTAAGGACCCCCCAATGATGGACGCATTTTCTCCGAGCACCGACTTCACTCCGTCTACGATTGCGGCTCCATTTCCTGTCATTCCGTCTGGCAACATGATAAAGAGAGTCGGCTTTTGCCCGCCGCCCTTTTCAACCACTGCTTTTGCTGCTTTGGCCCCGGCTCCAAAGCTGTCTTTTGAAACCCCCTCTCCTATGCCAGTCACAAACTGTATTGAGTCTGAAGCTACTGCCATGGCATTCACCCCATCAAACACGGTACTCCAAGAAGTTATTTCTCCTGCAGCGCTCCCGCCAACTACCAAGGCATCTGGCGCAATCTCGCGCACTCCTTTGAGCACTTCTTCTTGCGCATACTGTATAGAAGAGTAGACAAAAAGAATGTTTGGTTTTTGCCCTCCTAATTTTTCTACGGCAGTTCTTGCTGCCTCACGGCCAGCCTCTTTGTGATCTGCCAAATTTTGGCTCAATCCTACTCCTGCTTTGATCATAGAAAAGAAATGTTAAGGTTGCTTAGTTCTCCCCAGTTCTTCCCTGTTTTCACTTCACATAAGAGCGGGGCTTTGAGCGAAACTGCTTGTTCCATAATCTGTTTAATCTTTAAGCTTGTTTCTTTTAGTATATCATCTGATATTTCAAACAGCAATTCATCGTGAATCTGCAACAGAAGCCTCACTGCTGGATTTTTCAACCCAAACTGTTTTGCTACGTTGACCATAGCAACTTTGATGATATCCGCGCTTAAACCTTGAATTGGATGATTTACGGCTTCTCGTTCTGCCTGGCTGCGGAGCTGCGGAACAAGAGAATTGATCTCTGGGATATATCTTTTTCTCCCAAACAAGGTTTCTACATACCCATGTTCTTTTGCAAAGGCAATGGTATCTTCCATGTACTGCTTTATATGCGGGAACTGCACGAAGTAGTTTTCAATAAAATCCTGCGCTTCTTCAAAAGGGATACCAGCGGATCTGGAGAATCCCCTGGCCCCCATGCCGTAGATGATCCCAAAGTTCAGCGCCTTTGCCCGAAAGCGCATTTCGGGGGTCACCTGAGATTCTTGCACCCCGAACACTGTGGAAGCTGTCTGCACATGGATGTCCTTTCCTTTAAGGAAGGCCTCCTGCATTTTCTCTTCTCCTGCAAGGTGCGAGGCGATTCTCAACTCCACCTGCGAGTAGTCAAAGGACAAGAGAGAGAACCCCTGCTCTGCCACGAACCCCGTGCGGACCTTCCTGCCCCACTCCCCCTGCAAGGGAATGTTCTGCAGGTTTGGGTTGGAGGAAGACATCCTCCCCGTGGCGGCCCCCAACTGGTCAAAGTGGGAGTGTACACGATCTTCCATATCTGCCATAGCAGGTAAGGGGAGAAGATAGGTATTCAAGAGTTTTGAAAGCTCTCGCCACGTGAGCACCGCTTTGGCTACAGGGTGGTCAAGTTTTGCTAATTCATCAGACGCAGTGGAAACGAGGCCCCCCGGAGTTTTGCGCAGCCCTTTTGAAGAAAGCTCAAGCTGTTTAAACAATACTTCAGACAACTGTTTTGGAGAGGCAATGTTGAACACAACTCCCGCTAACTCGTGAACCTTGGATTCAATTTTTGAGAGCTCATTTTGCATTTCTTTTGCAAGACTCTTAAAATACTGCTTGTCAATTTTGACCCCCCATCGTTCCATTGCGTGGATAACCGGAACCAGCGTTTTCTCTAACATATACACCTTGTCTGAAAGAATTCCTTGCTCATGGAATTGCTCAATCTTTTCTAATGCCGGCTGTATTGGCCCGCTTCGCCGGAGCTTCAGCGAGGCGAGGGCTTGAGGTTGCGCTTCTTCCCCTGCAAGTTCGGGAATCCTTTGGAGTAAAGTACGAAACTCAAACCGTTTGAGCATATCTTCGGCGTCCTTTTTATCAAACCCCCAAGCAAGGTCTTTCATCTGAAAGTTCAAAGGAACTCTCTGAATAGTTGCAAGGTCCCTACTCATAAACGCTTGATCCTTGTATTGTGCTAAAAGGGCGGCAAGTTTTGGCTTTATTTTTTTGTTTCCTTTGAGTTCTTTGTAGAGATTATCCAAAGAACCAAACGCGTTGAGCAGTGTAATCGCGGTTTTTTCTCCAACTCCTGTTACCCCGGGAATGTTGTCTGAAGGATCGCCCCTCAATCCTTTGTAGTCAGTGAGTTGGCTTGGAGCTAAGCCTCCAAATCTTTTTTTCACTGCGGGCACATCATAGAGCACAGTGTCTTTAAGGCCCTTGCGCAAGGTGTATACCTTGGTATTTTCGTCTACCAACTGCAAGGCGTCCATGTCTCCTGAAACTATAATGGTTTCCAGATGAGGGTGAGCTTGTTTTTTGGGAGCTGCTTTCGCAATGGTTCCGAGAATGTCGTCTGCCTCAAACCCTTCTTTTTCATACGAGGGAACGCCAAACGCCTTCAAGGCTTCCTTTACCAGAGGAATCTGGTTATACAGTTCGTCTGGAGCTTTCACGCGTTTTGCCTTGTACTCTTTGAATGCAATGTGCCTTTTGGTAGGACCTTTCACGTCAAAGGCGGCTGCAATATAGTCTGGCTGAAACTCTTTTACTGCTTTGAAAAATACCAAAAGAAAACCGTAGAGGGCGTTCACTATTTCTCCTTTTGCAGTGGCCAAGGGAGGAAGCGCGTGAAACGCCCGGTGGATCAGGGAGTTGGCATCAATGATGAGGAGACGCTTTTTCTTTTCCGCCATAATTCTCTATTGTACCACCTTTGCCTGCCCGCCACAGAAAGTGTTAAAGGCCTTGCCTTTAACATCCCAACAAGGTATTATTATATTATTATACCAATATGGCAATCAGAAAAGTTCACTTTGCACCAGGGGAGCATTATCATCTTTGTGCACGAGGAGTTAGCAAACAAAAGATTTTTCTTGAAGAAAGAGATTTTATTCGTTTTCTTTTTCTTATTTTGCACTTTCAAGCTCCCGTGAAATTTTTTAATATCGGGAGACAGGTCGGTTGTTTTGTTACAAGCAAGGCTTCTAACATCAAAGCTTTTAACATACATGAGGAAGATATAAAGAATATTATTAGTGCTCGCGAGGTTCTCTTGGAGGGGTTTGCTATTATGAATAATCATTTCCACATTTTTTTAAAAGAGGTAGAACAGCGTGGCACCACGAATTATATGCAGAGAGTACTTACGAGTTATGCCATGTATTTTAATACAAAGTATAAGCGGAGTGGACATGTGTTTGAAGGAAAGTTTCGCGCCGTGCACGTGGAAAGCAACGAACAACTTATCTACCTTTCTGCGTATATTCACAGGAATCCTCGAGAGATTGCAGGATGGACAGGGAAAGAATATCGATATCCTTGGTCGAGCTACCAAGATTACATTCGGAATAATCGCTGGGGGAAGCTACTTGATCCTTCTATTGTTCTCGATCAATTTTCAGACCCCGCTTCTTATCGGAAATTTGTTGAAAAGAGCGGCGCGAAAGAAAATATCCAAGAAAAAATTGACGAGAAATTTTTGCTTGAGTAGTTGTTAGAGGCAAGGCCTTTAACAAGCTGTCCTGCACACTCCTACTTAAAGGAGAGAGTACGCTTGGTTTTGCCAGCATGAGAAAAAGTAAGCCACAGGGCGTCTTTGGGGATGATGGACTTCACTTTGTCGGCCCATTCGACGACCACGATGTTGCGAGGATCTGCAACGATTTCTTTCCAGCCGAGGGCGAGAAGCTCTTTGGGAGTTTTCAGGCGATAGCAGTCAATGTGGTACAAGTATTTAGTATTTGTTTCGGATTTCGTGCTTCGGATTTCGAATTTCCTCATGATGAGGAATGTTGGGCTTAAGACTTTTTCTTTTACGCCTAACCCTTTTGCAAAGCCCTGCACAAAACTCGTTTTTCCTGCTCCGAGTTCTCCCTCAAGCCCGAGAACGAATGCGTGCTTCTTTTTTGCAGTCTTCAAAAGAATCTGTCTTGCGAGATTCTTTGCGAACTTTTTTGTTTCGGTTGGAGAACGGGAAATAAAAGAATTTTTCATTGACTTTTAAGGTTGGGAGGGTTATGGTGCACTTATGAATATTGATTTCTCAAAAGCGCGGGTCTTTGTCGTAACCCTGCAGAACTTGGCTCCTTTCATCTCTCAAATGTCTTATGAAAAGAGCGACAAAGATATCAAGCTTTATTTTACGCTCAAAGAAGCTGTGAAGGAAGGCCTGCCTGCCTCGCAGGCAGGCCTGAAACTTCTCCCAGCTGAGCTGACCCCAGAAGCCCTGCTTTTAGAACGAATCTTAACGAAAATAGAGCGCAACCAAGAGAAGAAGTTGTGCGTGTCATCTCTTACAATGCAGGATTTTGAGCAGGCTGGGGCCAACTCCAGAATGCTCCCAAGTGTTATAGAAAGGGTACGGGCGCTTTCTGAACCAGGGTTTTCTTATGGAGTAACTTTTGAAGAATCTGGAGTAAAGAAGGGGCTTCTCTGGGCTCAGAATCCAAGCCTTATTGAAGAATACAAACAAATGCACCAAGGGATCCAAAAGGGAAACTGGCTCTTGTGGAGTTTGTAAACCTATGGAGCTTCAAGAGGAACGAAAAAAAATCACAGGAGAGGTTGCGCTTTCTCCAAACCTGCCAAAGGTAGCAAACATTGCTGAGTTCAAAAAGCTCCTTTTGGAAGAGACGTCTCAAGACGCGTCAACGCTCTTGGGTTTCTTGCTTAATTCTGCAATTCTTTTTGACACTTCAGACGTACACCTGGAGCCTTTGGAGCAAGGAACAAACATTCGCTTTCGTTTGGATGGCGTGCTGCAAGACGCAGGACTGCTTCCCAAGGAAGCGTTTGCTCTTGTCCTCTCGCGCATAAAACTGGCCTCGAGTATACGGCTCAACGTGGAAGACAAGCCCCAAGACGGAAGATTTTCACTTCTTCTCAAAGACAAAGCTCCTATTGAGGTGAGAACATCCACCCTGCCCTCACAGTATGGAGAGTCTGTGGTGCTCCGCATTCTCAACCCCAAGAATCTGCTGAGCCTCAAAGACCTGGGATTGCGAGAAGACCTTCTTTCTCTATTTGAAAAAGAAATCCAAAAGCCCAATGGCATGATCATTGTGACAGGCCCCACAGGTTCTGGGAAAACCACCACCCTCTACGCCTTTCTCAAAGAGGTAGCGTCAGGCGAAGAGAAAACCATCACCATTGAAGACCCTATTGAATACCATTTAGAAGGAATCTCCCAGACGCAGGTGAATCCCGCGAAAGGATATGATTTTGCTTCAGGACTGCGGGCCATCGTGCGCCAGGATCCTGACGTGATTCTTGTTGGAGAGATTCGCGACGGGGAAACCGCAGACATTGCGCTCCAAGCGGCACTAACCGGGCACCTTGTGTTTTCTACTCTGCATACGAATGACGCTGCAGGCACTGTTTCAAGACTTACTGCTTTGGGAGCTGACCTTCCTACTATTGCTTCAGCTCTAACTCTTATTGTTGCCCAGCGCTTGGTGCGAAAGGTATGCAAAAAATGCGCTCAGTATGCAAAACCAACGCCAGAAGAACTAAAGAAAGTTAAGCGCGGCCTTGGTTCGTTGAAGGTAAAGCTTATTCCAAAAACAAAAGGCTGTAAAGATTGCAACTTTACGGGATTCAAGGGAAGAGTTGGCATCTTTGAGGCGCTGGTTGTATCAGACGACATGGAAGAGTTCATTCTCCGCTCCCCGTCAGTTTCCGCGCTCAAAGAGTTTGCTATAAAAAAAGGCATGACCACCATGTACCAAGACGGACTCGTCAAGATAGTGGAAGGGATTACCACGTTAGAAGAATTAGAGAGAGTGACTTCAGAATAACGAAAAACCCTTAGGTTGGGGACCAATTTGGTTGCGTGGAACACAAATTGAAAATTATTTCAGGGTATAGCTCAGCATGACCCGTGCTACCCGCTGAGAATAAAATCCCAGGTCCCCAGCCTAAAGGTTCAAGCCTGTACTATACTATAGAAGAAAATGTTTGTCAAGACCCCCCTTACAACTGAAAAAGACGATGAAACACTGGACAGCCAGCTCCGTCCAAAGACTTGGGACGAGTACATTGGCCAAGATAAGGTAAAACAGAAGCTCAGCATTATTATTGAGGCCGCAAAAAAGCGCGGAGAGCCTGTTGAGCATCTTCTGTTCTACGGAAACTCGGGCCTCGGGAAGACAACCTTAGCCCACGTGATATCCAACGTGATGGGCAAGGGCATTAAAACGTGCTCTGGGCCAATGTTAGAAAAAACAGGGGACTTAGCTTCTCTTCTCACAAACCTTCAAGACGGAGAAGTATTGTTTGTTGACGAATGCCACAGGATTCAACGGCTCGTCGCAGAGATGCTCTATTCAGCGCTTGAGGATTTCAAGCTCCACTTAATCTTGGGCAAGGGGCCAATGGCAAGAACCATGGAGCTCGCAGTGCCTCGCTTTACGTTTATTGGCGCAACAACGCGCCTCAGCCTTTTGCCAAGCCCGTTTCGCAACAGGTTTGGAGGCATTTTCCAGTTGGACTTTTACACCAAGGAAGACTTGGAGAAAATTATCAGGCGGTCTGCAAAGATTTTGGGGGTTTCAATAGACCAAGACGCAGTACGGCTTCTTGCCGCAAGGTCTCGCTTTACTCCAAGAATCGCAAACAGACTTTTAAAAAGAGTGCGCGACTTTGCAACGGTTGAAGGAAGCGAACTCGTCACCAAGGAAATTGCTGACAAGGGATTGGAACTTTTGGAGGTAGACGAGTCTGGCTTGGAACCAGAAGACAGAAAGATCCTTCTTGCTATTGTACAAAGGTTTGGCGGCGGGCCTGTGGGGATTAAGGCGTTGGCCTCGTCGGTTGCAGAGGAACCCGAAACTATTTTAGACATCTACGAACCCTACCTCATGCAGTTGGGATTCCTTAAAAGAACCCCCCAGGGAAGGGTTGCTACCTCTCTTGCCTATAAGCATCTTGGCATTGCCCAAAAGCAAAAAGATTTGATATAACCAACCCATGTCGGGACATTCGCACTCAAAGAAAATCGCACACGCAAAAGCAGCTACCGATGCCCAGCGAAGCAATATGTTCTCCAAGCTTGCTAAGGAAATAAGCATTGCTGCAAGGGACGGAACCGACCCTGCTATAAACTCAAGGCTGAGGGTGGCAATGGAACGAGCGCGCTCTTTCAACATGCCAAAAGACAACGTGGAACGAGCGCTCAAGCGCGCAACCGGCGAGGCTGGCCAGAACGCGCAGTTGGAAGAAATGCTTTTAGAGGCCTACGGCCCTGGGGGCATTGCAATACTTATTTTTGTGATCACAGACAACAAGAATAGAACGCTCAGCGAAATAAAACAGATTCTTTCAACTCACCAAGGAAAGCTCGTGGAGGGCGGAGCTGTACGCTGGATGTTTGAGCAAAAAGGCGTGCTGGTCATCCTCAACCCCAAACAAAACAAGGAGGATGTAGAGCTTCTCGCGATAGAGGCAGGGGCGGAAGATACTTTTTGGAACGAGGACAACTCTTTGGATATTTACACCAAGCCTACAGAGCTTGAAAACGTAAAAAAGAAGCTGGAAGAACAAGGGATCCCCTTGGGATCAACTTCTCTTGACTGGGTTGCGAAAGACGTTGTGGAAGCTGCGCAAAACGTAAAAGAAGCAAGTCAGAAACTGTTTGACGCCCTGGGTGAAAACGAAGACGTGCAAGATGTGTACTCAAACCTTATATGACTGATGACTTATGACCTATGACCATACTCGGGCTTGATCCGGGGACTGCCCGCACGGGATACGGAGTGATAGAAAAAATCCGAAACAATCTACGGTGTCTTGAGTATGGGTGCTTTGAAACGCCAAAACACAAAACTGCTGGCGCGCGCCTCGCATTGTTAGAGAAAGCTCTCTTGCGAGTGCTCAAAGACTACAAGCCAGACCAAGTGGCGGTGGAACGCCTTTTCTTTTTCAAAAACCTGAAAACCGCAATGCCGGTGAGCGAAGCGCGGGGCGTGCTTTTGCTCACTCTCGCGAGAAAAAATATTCCAACAATAGAACTCTCTCCGCTCCAAGTAAAAATGGCAATCACGGGGTACGGCAGGGCAGACAAAAAACAAATACAGAGAATGGTAAAAGAAATTCTTAAGTTGAAAGAGGTGCCAAAACCAGACGACGCAGCAGACGCTCTCGCTCTTGCCATCGCCTCCAGCTCCAGAGTTGCTTAACTATCGCCAGAATCAGCCTAAAACTCCTGTCCGAAGTAGGACTTCGGACATCTTCGAGTTAGAACTTCACGAATCTTCTCTTGCCTGCCTGAAGAACCATTCCTTTGGTTGGGGTGATTAATGCTTGGGGGTTTCGCTGCACTACTCCACTAATCTTCACGCCGCCTTGCGCAATCAACCTTCGTGCTTCTGACTTTGACGTGGCAAGTTTTGCTTTTACAACCAAATCAACGAGGGAAAGCTCCTTCTCTCTCAAAGAAATTTTCTGGATTTTTGTTGGCTGCTGCTTTTTGGAAAACACCTTCGTAAACTCTGCTGCTGCGATTTTTGCTGCGGCATTTCCATGAAAATCTTTCACAATTTCGAGGCCAAGCATTTCCTTCGCATCTTTTGGGTTAATGCTTTTTTGTTTCAACCCGCTGTCAATTTGCTCAATCTGCAAAAGGGGCATGCTGGTGACAAGCGTCATATAAGGAATAATGTTCTCGTCTGGCATGCTCATTATTTTTCCAAACATATCGTGAGCCGTATCATCAAGCCAAACGCAATTCCCAGTGGTTTTGCTCATCTGTTTTCCGTCTGTGCCCATGATCATGGGTATTGTGAGGACATACTTTTCTCTGTTTTTCATTTTTCTCTGGAGCTCCCGTCCAATGAGCATGTTAAACTCCTGGTCGGTTCCGCCAATCTCCAGGTCAACGTCCATTACAACGGAATCGTACCCCTGAAGCAATGGGTACGTGGTTTCATGGTACCAAACCGTATCTCCCCGGCTAATTCTCCGCTGAAACATTTCCCGCTTGAACAGCTGAACTGCTGAGATATTGCTTGCGATTGTAATAAGCTCTCTAAGCGTGAGCTTGGTGAGCCAGTCACCGTTGCGCTTAATGTGTACTTTTGTAAAGTCAACGAGAGGAGAGGCCTGGCGTTTCCAGTTTTTGATGTTTTTTTCAATCTCTTCTTCTCCAACAAACTTCCTTGCGCTGCTCCTCTGGCTTGGATCTCCTACGAGCACGGTTCCAGTGCCAAAGAGAAATATGACCTCGTGCCCGAGGTTTGCAAACTCCATAAGTTTTCTAAGGCCGATGCTGTGGCCTAAATGCAGCCTTGCCCCTGTTGGATCAAATCCTTGGTAGAGACGTATCTTTTTCTTCCTCAGGAGTTTTGCAAGACCTTCTTTGGTAGGGAGAATCTTTTCTACTCTCCTTGTGAGCAGTTCTGCGCTGGAGTTGTTTCTCATACCAAAACCATAGCAAGTTTTTGCGAGTTTGTAAAAGCGGCGGTAAAGAAGAGCCGTCCACTTTTGAAGGTGGACGGCGGCTTGCCCTTGTTTTGCGTCAAGGGCTTATGACCAGGATGGGTTGTGGCGCTGGGCGTACTCATTGTAGAGGACCTCCAGGACCGCCAGGACTTGTCCCCAAGTGTCGACTACCACTTTGCGGCTGACGCTACTGCACAGCTTCTCTTCTAGACCAATGCAGATGTCTGAAAAGGCAGCGTTAGCGGGAAATCGGACACCCTCCGAGGCAAGCCCTGGCTCTGGAGTGCCGTGAATCAGTATCTGCCATGCGGGCTGACCATCTATGGGGCTGGCTTTACCAGGAGCCAACACTGTCAGCTTATGGTCGTATCCCATCGGGATCGTCGTGCCTAGGTTCTGATTTAACATTCCGCCTCCTCATTCAATTCATGTGGCGTGAGTGAGTAAAATACTACCACAGCTCTACGACGCTGTCAAATGTTTAACAATGTGCTTGCAAAAAACCTAAAAAACGTGGTACGTTCAACACCATGCGAGCATCTCATTGGAAATTTTTTCTCAAAGGAATCTTTGGTTTTGCTATGGCGCTTTTTCTTCTCGTTCTCTTTCTTTTTGCATACTATGCAAAAGATCTCCCGAGGCCGGAACGATTCACCGAGCTTTCTTTGGTTCAACCCACGAGAATTTTTGACAGAACCGGAACCGTGCTCTTATACGAAGTCTATAAAGAAGAACGGAGAGAGTTTGTATCTCTTGATGACGTTCCAGACTTTCTAAAAAACGCCATTATTGCTACTGAAGACGCAAGCTTCTTTAAGCATTTTGGGGTTGACATGAGAGCCATTGGCAGGGCTCTTTTGGTAAATCTCAGGCTTCGCGCGCCTGCCCAAGGAGCTTCCACCATTTCTCAGCAGCTCATCCGCTCTACATTTCTCACAAGGAAAAAGACTTTGGAACGAAAGGTGCAGGAACTCATCTTAACCTTGGAGCTTGAGCGCCGCTACTCAAAAGACGAAATCCTCGGGTTCTACCTTAACCAGATTCCTCTTGGAGCAAATGCCTATGGGGTAGGAGCTGGCGCAGCCACCTATTTTGACAAAAAAGTTGGCGATCTCACGCTCGAGGAAGCCGCAGCCTTAGCTGCGATGATAAAAGCTCCCAGCTATTATTCCCCTTATGGAACGCACCTTGAGCAACTGCTTGCAAGAAAAAACTACGTACTCTCCCGCATGGAAAAAGAGGGGTATCTTTCAAAAGAAGAAGCGGAAAAAGCATACAAACAAAAGGTGGTGTTTGCGGGGTCCTCGCTGGGGCTAAAGGCCCCTCACTTTGTGCTCTGGGTGCTTGACGAACTGTTGCAAACGTACGGCGAGGATTTTGTGAGAGAAAACGGGCTCAGGGTAACAACCTCGCTTGATTGGAACTTGCAGGAAGCAGCAGAAAGAATCGTGCGGGATATTGCAAAACGCAACGAGTCTTTGCATGCGTACAATGCAGCTTTGGTTGCCATTGACCCCTTCTCGGGAGAAGTCAAGGCGATGGTTGGGTCAAAAGACTGGTTCGCAGAGTCTTCTCCTGAGGGCTGTACTCCTGGCATTGACTGTCTGTTTGACCCAAAGCTTAATGTTGCGACCACAATTCCCGGAAGACAGCCAGGGTCTGCTTTTAAGCCTTTTGCCTATACAGTGGCGTTTAACAAAGGGCATGACGAGAGCTTTGTGGTAACAGACGAAGAAACAAACTTTGGGATATGGGGAGACAAGGAATATGTCCCCCAAAACTACGACGGAAAGTTCCGCGGGCCTGTCACCTTACGACAGGCGTTAAGCCAGTCTTTAAACATTCCCTCTATTAAGGTTTTGCTGAATCTCGCTGGCATCCAAGAAAGCATTGCCTTAGCAAGGGATTTTGGCCTCACCACCTTGAGCCCTGACGCATCCCTTTACGGCCCTTCACTGGTTTTGGGCGGGGGGGAGGTACGCCTTTTAGATATGGTTTCTGCGTACGGTGTATTTGCAACAGAGGGCAACAGGGTGCCTCCTTTGAGTATTGTGGAGGTAACGGATGTAAAAGGAAGAATTCTAGAGGAGAACAAAAACGTTCCCTTGAGAGTTCTGGCCTCTCCAGTAGCAAAACTCATCACAAACATCCTTTCAGATAACACGGCGCGCGCTCCTATATTTGGCGCAAACTCTCTTTTGTATTTTCCTGAGGTACAGGTTGCTGCAAAAACAGGAACAACCCAGGAGTTTCGCGACGGCTGGGTGATTGGGTATACCCCGAAGGGCTCAGGGCAAGCCATTGTTGTGGGAGTCTGGGTTGGGAACAACGACAACTCGTCTATGGACAAAGAGCCTGGCATTGTCATAGCAGGCCCCATATGGAGAGAGTTTATGAACGTTGCGCTCAGGCCTTGATAGGCATTGCAACGTACAGGTATCCTTCCTCTGTTTTGGGTTTGAGAAGAACCGGGCTTTCCTGGTCTGTGAGTCCGAGTTCAATTTCTTCATTGGCAATGTGCAAAATTCCGTCTAAAAGGAACCTCCAGTTAAAGGAGATCTCCTGAGAAACTCCTTCTATCTTTGCTTTCATGCTTGAGGCGTGTTCTCCTGTATCAAGATTTTTTGCGGACAAGAAGACCTGCTGCTCTTTTGGGGCAAACACCAATCTCACCTCGTTTGTTTTCCCAGAGAACATAGACGAGGCCTTCAGTTGATTGACAAACTCTGTTTTCTCAAGGAGCACTGTGGTCTTGCACGACAAGGGAATCACGTCTTGGTAGTGAGGGTACTCTCCTTCGATAATCCGGGAGACGAGCTGAATTTTGGGAAGCTCTAGCCTTTCTTGGTTTTCGTAGTCAAACGCGATGAGGGTTGGAGACAAAGAAATGCGTAGTTTCCCCGGAAGCTCTCCAAAAATGCCAATAAGCTGCAGGCACGTTTTCCCGGGGACAATGAGGCTCGCGTCTAAGGAATTTTGCCCTAAGTACAAAGTTTTTTCTCCCAAACGGAAGCTGTCTGTTGCAACAAGTTTGAGTATATTTTTTTGGAACAGAAAAAGAACTCCTGAAATTTCGGGCCTCGCCTGGGTTTGTCCTGTAAACCCTGCAATAGATGCAAGCCCGCTGCATAACATGCGTGCTTCTACTTCTAAAAAGGGTTCATCCCCCTTAAGGCTTGGGATGATGGGAAAATCTTCTGGGTTTAGCCCCTTGAAGACTGTTGTAAACCCCTTGCCAAGAACTTGAAGATTGTTGTTTTTTGTGGCGAGAGTAAGCTGGCTTTCTTTTATGAGGCTAAGAAATTGGGGAAAGGACTTTGATGGGATAACTGCCCGGCCCTCTTCTTCGTTTTTTGACAAGATACGAAAACGAAGGCCGAACTCCAGATCTGTTGCTTCAATTTGGAGAAAATTTTTCTCCGCAGATAAGAGCAGGGAGTTAAGAATGGGGAGGGAAATGGATTTTGTAGAAATTCGTTCTCCCGCGGATAGCGCATTTTTTAGATTCTCTTTTAAAATAATGGATTTCATTGGAGAGTAATATAGTCTATTACTTACTATACTTACGGGTGGGGATAAAAAAGTATTGTATGGGGCCCCGCTCTAAAGAACACATGAAGTCCCTGTGGAGAAAACCGTTAAAGGATTGTGTTTGCACCCCCGGGGTTTTGTGCACAGGCTATACGCTGTATATTCTCTGGCGTATAAGGTTGATTTCCTCAACCAAACTTTCTGATGCCAAGAGCTCTTTCTCAATTTTTTCGCAAGCGTAGATCGCGGTGGTGTGGTCTTTCCCGCCCAATTTTTTGCCAATAAACGGGTACGAGCTCCTCAACTCTCCTCGCAATAGGTACATTGCAATCTGCCGAGGTCTTACCACCTCCTGTTTTCTGGAAGCCGCAGTCATCTCTTTTTCTTTGAGGTCGTAAAATTCGCTTACCGCCTGGAGGATTCTTTTTGGGGTTACAAACTTGCTCGGGGCCTGAATGACGTTTTTTAGCAGGCCCTTTGTTTCCTGCAAAGACGGAGCCCGCTGGCTTACCTGGAAAAACGCGACGAGACGGGTGACAGCCCCTTCTAATTCCCTGATGTTGCGCTGAATGTTTGAGGCGATGTAGCTTGCAATCTCGTTTGGCACCTCAATGCTCCTTTCCTGGGCCTTGGTTTTTATAATGGCAAGGCGTGTTTCAAAATCCGGGCTTGAGATGTCAGCTAACATGCCCCCCTCAAACCGAGAGCGCAACCGCTCCTCCAAAGCAGCAATTGCCTTTGGAGGCCTGTCAGAAGAAAAGATGATCTGCTTGCCCCTTTCGTACAGAGTGTTGAACGTATGGAAGAGTTCTTCTTGTGTTTTGTCCTTTCCCGTAAGAAACTGGACGTCGTCAATGATAAGGACGTCAAGCTCTCTCCAGGAGGACCGGAAGGCGTCCACAGTCCTATTGCGAATTGCGGTGACGACTCCCGAGGTAAAACGCTCAGAGGATATGTACCGTATTTTTTTGTGGTTCAGTTCCTTGGCAACCTGATTTCCTACTGCCTGCAGAAGGTGGGTCTTCCCAAGTCCTACCCCCCCATAGATAAATAGGGGGTTGTACACAGAGCCTGGGCTTTTTGCCACGGCCAAGGAAGCTGCGTGGGCAAGCTCGTTAAAAGGCCCTACCACAAAGTTGTCAAAGCCGTACCGTGGATTTAGGTTGGTAGATTTATCAATTCGCAGTTCCGGGAACTCCAATTGGGGTTCTTGGCGGGCTTCCGGGGCCCTTACAGCTGCCTCTTTTTGCCTTACACCCTGCCGTTCCACAGCGTAAGACACCTCCCTGATGTCTCCTTGTAAACTCCGAAGGATTTTGAATATGAGCTTGTTGTACTTTTGTTCCAGCCACTCTTTTGAGAAGTTGTTCGGCACAGAAACCAAAACCTGGTCCTCTTTTTGGGAGAGAATATACGTATTTTTCAGCCAGGTTGCAAAGTTGGCAGGAGATATTTGGAATTGGAGTTGGGCAAGGGTTGCTTGCCAGAGTTCTTCTTTGGTCACAGAGAAAGATTTTACGAATGAGTTATTATACCCCAGGCAAGAGAAGAGTCAAAATAAGAGGGAAACGCCAAACTGTGGGGATAACCTGTGGATAGTGTGTGCACATTGACCCGGAGACTTCCTTCCCCTATAATACCTCCTATGAGTCCCGTACGAAATACCACGGTACAACGGTAATTTCTACGGGCAGGATATCAGGCATAACAAACTTAATTTCGTACGGGATGAGCGTTACGTACCAGCCAAAGAGAAGGAAGAGAAAGCGAACCCACGGCTTTCTTACACGATCCAAGTCTAAAAATGGGAGAAGAACTTTGCAGCGCAGAAGACAGAAAGGCCGCTGGAAACTTAGCGTCTAATGCCAGAAACCTACCGTTTACAACACGCCAAAGACTTTGACTCTGTGTTTAAAAATGGGAGAGGAGTTGGAGAAGACGGCCTTTTTTTAAAGCTCACACGTACAGGCCTTCTCGTCAGTCGTTTCGGGATCGTTATCAGTAAAAAGGTTTCAGCTAAAGCAGTGGAGCGCAATCATATGCGCCGGCTTTTAAAGGAAGCAATCCGCGTATACTCGCAAGACATTAAAAAAGGGGTAGATGCAGTACTTGTAGTTCAACCTTCGTTCCAGGCCAAAAACCTTAGCCAAACAAAAGCAGTCGTCGAGAAACTATTTCGCAAAGCTTTGTTATTTGCATAGCCCATGGGGTTCATCTCAGACATTTTTCATATCTTAGACCAGCCAATCTTAAACGCCTTACAGTTTCTCTATACCTGGCTGCCAGGCCAGGATTTTGGAGTTGCGGTCATTGTTTTGACGCTTCTCTTACGATTTATCCTCTACCCTCTTTCTGCAAAAGCGTTTGAGAGCCAGAAAGCCCAGATGAGGATTCAAGACAAAGTCAAAGCTTTGCAGGAACAATACAAAGGCAAAAAAGACGAACTCTCCAGAAAACTCCTCGAGCTTTACCGGGCAGAGAAAATCAATCCATTCGCGGCAATTCTTCCTCTTCTCCCGCAACTTCTCGTGCTCCTGTCTCTCTATAGGGTGCTCAACGGAGGGCTTGGAGAAGGCCAACTCTCGCTTATTGACCCGTTGTTTTTTGGGATTGTGGATTTAGGCGAGAAGTTCTGGCCGTTTGCCCTTGCAGCCGGCCTTTCCCAGTTTATTCAAGGCAAACAGGTACTGCCTCGCCAGCAAAAAGCAGGGGCAAAAGACATGTCCCAAAACATCCAGACCAAAATGGTATACTTTCTTCCTTTCCTCACCGTGGTTTTTGCGCTCCAGTTTCCCGCAGCCCTTAGTTTATACTGGACAACCTCAAACATTTTCTCCGTTGCCCAGCAGTGGCATCTCAATAAAAAATCTCTCCCTGCGGGAGATCTCCCGAAGGGAGACAAAACCACATGATCACCAACGAACAGCTCAAAGAGATAGAGCAGCTCGCCAAAGAGTTTTTCCAGAAGCTTGGAGCAGAAGCTTCTTTGAAAACAACGCTTCAAGTCGACGGGAGCATTCTTGTTGCGGCCGAACTCAAAGAACCTCAGGTTTTCATAGGCGAGGGCGGCGAAACCCTGCCTGAGCTTCAGCATCTTTTGCGCCTCATGGTTCGAAAGAGAGTTGAGGAACCAACACAGCTGTACTTAGACATCAATGAATACCGAAAAAGCAAGGAGAGCTATTTAAAAACCCTTGCAAACTCTGCTGCAGACGAAGTTGTATTGCTCAAAAAAGAAAAAGAGCTTGCCCCAATGCCTCCTCGTGACCGGCGCATTGTTCACGTGGTCATCCAAGAAAGAGGCGACGTGCTTTCAGAAAGCCGAGGCGAGGAACCAGAACGAAAAGTGGTGGTAAAACCTAAACCGCTTCCTTAGGGAGGCCGCGCTTTGCGAGGATTTCTTCTGGTTTGGTGGTGATGATTTCATGCTCGGTTGGAGAAGCGACAACCTTGATTGCCACGTGCTTTTGGCCTGCAAAAAAGATTCCTTCGCCCACCTCTGTTTCCAGGAGCAGGGTCTTTTCTTCGTCGGTAAGGTTAAACGCTTTTTTCACAATATCTATGGTTGCCGGGCTCTGCTTTAAAAGAATTTTCAAAGCAGAGTTTGTGATGATAGGCCCTCCATAGCTTGACTTTAAAAAGTCTCCCACGTCTTGGGTAATGGTGGTAACGCCAAGAAAGTATTTTCTCGCTCTTTTCACAACGCCGTACAAAAACGAAGCCCCGTCTTCTGACTGCATCATCCACCACGCTTCGTCTACCACAAAAATGCGTTTTTTGAGTTCAGAACGAACTTTGTTCCAGATGTACCTGGTAATAATGTACATTGCCATAGGCCTCAAGCCCTCTT
>Ga0213870_1000355_pt1 | contig 22814 bp, 43 predicted proteins | sample WICALVC2017_Meta_FD_160119 | JGI IMG/M metagenome (GOLD analysis project Ga0213870, IMG submission 160119) | Freshwater microbial communities from subterranean cave lake in Wind Cave National Park, South Dakota, United States - WICALVC2017 | ecosystem: Environmental > Aquatic > Deep subsurface >... | reverse complement strand
CTCCATAGCTGGTATCGCGACAAGGGCGACGATACACGGTCCGGCGAGGCGTGGCAGGAGTACACGGATACCATGCTGCGCGTGCTGGCCGATGTGGGGATCGGCGAGCGGCGTCCGCAACTGCAACCGAATATGCGCCCCTATGCCGATGGAGCCAAGAACCCATGGCGCTACGCCGGGCGGCGGCGCGTCTATGACACCGGCGGCGCGTTCGATCAAGGATTGTAATGCCGTCACGATCCACATTCGTCACACACACGATCAATGGCGGATGGGCGACCGATTTCAACCCGCTGCTTACCGCTGCACCGGATGAGGCAGGCTACGTCTCGATTCCCTACCTCGCAGACGCCGGGAATATCGAATATCTCTTGGCCGGTGGGGTGCGGAAGATCGGCGGCACCACACGGGTCAACGCCGCAGACATTAGCTCCAGCACCACGACCATCACCGGTCTGTACGACTACTGGAGGCAGGGGACGGCCGGGACGCCGACAAGGCGGAGAGTCTGCCATGCCGGCACGCAAATCTATGCCGACACCGACGACACCGTGTTTAATTCGATTGCGACAGGGCTGGAGAGCGCGGCGATTCCACAGTATAGCCAGTTCGACGACTTCCTGATTATCGGCTCCAGCGCGACGGCCGATGTGCCGCGCTCGTGGGATCAGACGACGTTTCAGAACCTCGCGGGCTCTCCGCCGAACTTCAGCTTTTCCGTGCCACACAAGAACAAACAGTGGGCGGCAGGCGTCGCTGCGGCCCCCTCCACATTGTATTTCTCAGTCACGCTCGACCCGGAAGATTGGACTGGGGTAGGGAGTGGCAGCATTTCCATCGACCCAAACGATGGGGATTCCATCGTCGGCATTATGTCGTTTCGGAACGAACTGATCGTCTGGAAGGGACCCTATAAAGGCTCCATCCACCGGATTACCGGCTCCTCGTCGTCCGACTTCGCCCGCACCACTTATATTCGCGGGCTTGGCGGGGTCTGGCAAAACAGCATGGTGCCATACGGGTCAGATGTCGCCTGGATTGCCCCGACCGGCACGATTCACTCATTGGCCGCCACCGATCAATTCGGCGACTACAACCAGGCGTATCTCTCGCAACCGATTGATAGCTGGATACGCGACAACATCAATAAGCCGCGCCTGAAGTTTGCCTGGGGCGTGAACGACACACTGAACGGGAGGCTGCTATTCGGCCTGTCCCGTACAGCCGTCCAGAGCAATGATTTTATGCTCGTCTATGATTACCGCTTTCAGCCGGGACGCTGGGCATACTATAACGCCTACCCATCAGCCTCGCTCGGCTATTTTGTAGACGGTGGTGGCCAGCATCGCCGCGCGTACGTTGGCGGGACCAACGGCCGCATTCGGCGGATCAATATGCCGATGCGCTCGATTGACGGCAGCACGGCCTATACCGCTCGCGTGACGACGCCATATCTCAATTACGGCTCATCGGTGCGTGTCAAAACGATTGGTGCGGTTGGCATTGGGTTTACACCGACTGGCGATTACAACACGACCGTTGGGTTTAGTCGAGACGGCAAAGCGCAGCAGACCGCGACAGTGAGCATGATCGGCGGAGACGTGTTGGCAACCGCGCCGGCCGGCGCAACCGACTTCACCCTGGATTCATCTGTCCTGGGCGGGGCCTTGCAGGTCAGTCGTTACACGCGGGTTGAAACTGGTGGCGAGTTTCGCGCGATTCAATATCAGATCACGCAGGGCGGGGCGGATCAGGAGATGGAAGTGTACGACTTCACCGCGCATATCAATGCCGAAGGGATGGCGCTGGAGGCGCTGAACTGAGATGCAAAGCGTTGAATGGCTGGCCGGGATACTCGAAGGCGAAGGACATTTTTGTGACACCAAGAGCGGGTCAAGCGGTTTCTATCGTACGCCAGTTGTCACAATCTACATGACAGACAATGATGTCATGGAAGAAGTCGCCAAAATGTTTTATCAAATTGGCGGCAGGTCAACGAAGACGATCAAGAGGCCACTCCCTAGCGGGAAAACGGCATATGGGCTGTTTTTGACTGGACTGCCGGCTATTAAGGTTATGTGTGCCGTGCTTCCATTTATGTGTGCTAGGCGGTCATTTTCCATACGCCAAGTCATTGCTGCGTGGAAGCCCATAAAATACAGGGATGCCGTGGAATTTAAGAAGGCATTAGGGGTCGCATAATGGCAATAAGCAGAACAACAACGTGGACAGCGGGACAGGTTCTTACTGTGTCCGCCTTGAACGCCGAATTTAACGGAATCATTGACAACGCCCGCGACCTGATTTCTCCCCTAACGGCGTCGCTGGACATGAACGGCTTTGAGTTCATCCTGGACGCCGACGCCGATTCCTCCATTACCGCCGACACCGACGATCAGATTGATTTCCGGGTTGGGGCCGAGGATGTGTTCTCCATCCTAGAGGACGGCCGGTATCGGTTTACCCCGCAGGCGCTCTCAGGCACCCCAGCCGTCAGCACGGGCGGGTATCTGAACATCGCCGCGTCCACGTTTACGGACAATGCCACGGCAGCATCTGGAACCGCGACCTCCTGGGCTGCGCATGCCGTTCAGCGTCCCACCTTGGCGGCCACCAATACGAGTGTCACCACGACAGACGCCACCACGCTGTACGTGGCGAATGTGCCCGCAGCCGGCACCAACGAGACGATTACCAACGCCTGGGCAGCCTGGTTTGCTGGCACGGCTGGGACATCCACGAACGTCCGCATTGATGGTGCGATGGTCCTGAATCCATTCGGCACGTCAGCCGGGAACACCGGAGAGTTGCGCTGCCGCGAGCTGGCCGCCAACGGCACCAACTATGTCGGCTTCAAGTCTGCCGACTCGCTGGCTGCCAACGTCATCTGGACGCTGCCGAGTGCCGATGGCACCAACACGCAAGTCATTCAAACGAACGGATCTGGGGTGTTGTCGTTTGCTGCTACTACGGCCGCCGCCACCCAGGCCGAGATGGAGACGGCGACCTCGACAACGGTCTATGCATCGCCTGGGCGCACGCGAAATCACCCTGGTGTGGCGAAGGCGGTTGCGCATTTCGGCGTCACTGGCAATATCCTGCACAGTTACGGCGTGACCAGCGTGGGAGATACAGGAGTAGGCCTTGCCACCGTCACGATGTCCACGGCTGTGTCGGCAGCTAACAATCAAGAAATTCACGTCACATGCCAGGCAGATAACGTTGGTGGGGGGAGAATTGGCATGGTTGACAGCGCCACCGCGCCTACGACAACCGCCTTTATTGCTGTCTGCAAAAATGACGGAGGCACGACAGTGGACCCAGTGGAGTGGTACGTCACCGTGGATGGAGATCAATAATGCGACACCTGTGTAGGATTTGGGAGAGGCCAGACGGTCATATTGAAAACAGGGTGCCATCGTGGGGAGACCCACACGCCTGGATTGATGCAACAAAAGCCAATGGTGACAAAACGCCCACAGACGAGGAATTTTATGCCTACTGCGTGAAGGCTGGCATTCTCGATTCCTGGATGAGCCGTGGGGATATGCCGCTAGCCGACTACAAGGCGCTCGATAGAGATTTTCGGATGCAATGGCGATGGAACGCATCAGCGAAATGCCCGAAGCCAGACCTAACGCTGGAAACCGCCGAACGCTGGAAGCGCATCAGGGTGGAGCGGGATACACGGTTGACTGACAGCGACAAGAAATACCTGCGGGCGCTGGACGTGGAACCGACGAAGGCCGCTGATTGGAAGCAGTACCGTCAGGCGTTGCGCGACATTCCGCAGAAGCAGTCTGATCCCAAGCAGATCGTGTGGCCGGTGGAGCCATAAGGAGCCCGCATAAATGATCGACCTCTTGACACCCGACCTCCTCTCCACGCTCTCCGCGCTCGCCGTGGGGTTCTTTACCTCCACGCAGGAGGCCACGACCGCGATTGCCGACAAGCAGGCGACGTTGCTCCGTGAGACTATTCAGAGGTTGCGTGGACAGCGCGAGATGCAACTGAAGAATCTCGGCGTACTCTCGCAGCGGGCCGAAGGCCAACTCAAGCTCCAGCCGATCTACGACCGGCTCGCCAAACAGATTCTCGACAGCGCCGATACGTCCCTGGCGCAGGAGAAGAAACTGACCGAGGACTGGCTGGCCCGCCTAGAGCGTGGCGGCACGGCCTCACCGGAGGAGCAGGCCCGCATCGGTAGCCTCTATGGGGATGCCGAAACTAGCGGTTTGGGCCGCATGGCGAACTTCCGCACAGCGCAGGCTGGGAGCCTCGCCAAGGAAACCGCGCCGACGCTCAGGGCTGGGCTTGGCGCAGGCTACACGCCTGACGACCGCCTGAATATCGTGGCCCGCACCGCCGAGAAAACGCAGGGCGATCTCGTAAACGCGCTCCGGTTGGGCCGGTCACAAGCCGAACTGTCCTACCCGTTACAGGTCATGGGGGCACTGGGACCAGCCGTGGCGCAGCAGCAGGGGCTAGGACAAAGCCGCGTGCAGACCGGCTTAGGATTGGCCGAACAAGCGCAAGCAAACCGCATGGCGCTCAATCAGGCATTCAATACCACGGCCGCCAGCCTCGTCAATGCGCGACCAGGCAGCATGGACCTGTACGCGAACCAGCTACAGCAGCAGCTCGGCATGACTGGGGCCGACTTGCGAAACAGGCAAGTGGACCTCGGCTACCTAGGCTCCATTATCGGTGGGTTAGGGTCGCTTGGGTTGGGACTGGCTAATGTGCGGGCAGGACAGCCGGTGCGGTCGTTATACCAGTGAGGATAACGATGTCTAGTGAAGCACCTGTGCGAGAGCCCGCGTAGGAGACTGGCTAATGGCAGGGTTACAGTTTACTGACCCAAAATTCACGACTGCATGGGCCGCTGGTGATAAGGCTGCCACATATAGCGATCCAAGTAACGTTGGCGTTCCTATAAATACATGGACTGGTCCCCTTGCTTCCGAAGCTGCTGCATACTGGCAGGGGTATTCGGGTACGGACCTTCCAGATTGGTATAGCGATGCCTTACGCGCACAAGACGAGTATAGTTCGTGGGTTAGCGAGAAACAGCGGGCTGATGAGGCAAGAGCCTATAGTGCAGCTCACCCAACTCCTTCGGATGCACAACAGCGAGCCTGGAACAAGTATGTCTTAGATGCAGGCGTGAGCCAGCCCCGATTTGATCCCGGAACGGGGCTGCAGGTGGACGAAGTCTATAATACGTCTTGGCCAGTTCCACCGGGGACAGGCGATAATGGTGGGGATACTCAGTGGGGTTTTATTTCTCCTGATTGGCATTATCCAGGTAGCCTAACTCCTGAAATAATTACACAAGCGCGGCGTGAGCAAGCGCCGCCGCCGTCTGGGATTAGCAAAGCTCTCGGTGGCCTCTATAGTTCTATATTACCATTCATACCTGTTGCTGGCGCGGCCTCGTCAACTGGGGCGGCGTTTCGCGAGGGTGATCCGTTCGGTGTCGGACTTGGGATTGCCGGTATGGCTGCTGGCCCAGCCATCGGTGGGGCCGTTGACGTGTATGGTCTGCCCGCCATCGGCCCATTCCCAGGCGTTGATCCAAGCAGCGTGACAGCTGCCCAGCCGTGGAACGCTGCCGCTGGTGCCGTAATCCCGCCGACTCCTGCTGTGCCGATTGGCAGTACTGGGACGGGCTATCTTGAGGCTGCCAATATTGGAGCGGTTGGGCAAGCACCGGGCGGCTATCTCCTGACCTCCACGGGTGGCACCAGTGCCATTCCTGCCGCGCTCACCGCCTCTACTCCGACTGGTCTTGGCGCATCGGCGGTGCCGCTAGCTGGTTCGGCTCTTACGACGGGCACGACAGCCCAAGCAACCCCATGGTGGATGTCGCTAGCGCAAGCCGGAGTAGCTGGGGCCTTGGCTGGTGGTGTCGGAGCCGCGTTCAATACACTAAGCGGTGGCGGCGGACCTAGCACGACCGCGCCGCCAGGACCAAACGATCCCACGGCGAACCTGCAAGCAGAACTCCTTAATGACCTGATCGCCTTTCAGCGCGAGCAGGCCGAGGCCGCCAAGCCGTTCAACGAACTCAACAGGCTGTTTCTGGAGCAGCAAGCCAAGCTCTTGCCGAATCAGTTAGCGCTAGAGGAGGCGGCAGCGAAGCGGGCCGAAGCGTTGTTGCCGCTGGAGCAACGGCTTGCACAGCTTCAAATCGAGCATATCGAACGCGGCGGGAGGGCCACACCGGAGCAGGAAGTGCTCATCAACAACATGCTGACGCAGCAGTTGGAGCAGGGCACGCGCGACATTACCTTCAACCGGCAGCGGCAGTTGGAACAGTTACCAGACATCGCGACGGCACGCGGCCTGAGATCCGTTAACCCGCGCACGGGCGCACCGGGCGATACGCCGATTGAAGGCTTGGCGGCCGAGATCGCCGCGAACTCACTCGGTCAGTACGGCAACATGATCTCTGGCCTAGAGAGCACCGCCGCGAATGCGAAGTTGAACTTTCCGCTGTTTGGCGCACAACTAATCACGGGGCAGACCGGCCAGCAACAGAACATCGCGCAAGCGGCCCGCGACTTTCAAAACTCGCTCCAGCAGTCGGCGTTTAACCAGCGGCTTTCGATGGGCGTCTCTCCGTTCGGGCAAGCCGGGAGCCTGATCGGCGCACGGCCCATCGGGTTTGACTATGCCAACCTGATTTCCAGCGCGAACGTGCAGTCGGCGAACCTGAACGCCCAGCGCCGGTCGCAGAACCTCGGCCTGACTCAGAGTATTTTTGGCGGCCTGGGCAGCCTCGCCCTCGGCGGGGCGATGGCGTTTCGGTAAGGGAAGTTAAAACCGGGATTATGGTGGAATAAAACATGGCGTATGTTCGAGACCCCATCACTGGGGAACTGAGATGGGAATTCGGCCAAGTTTCTGAGCCCGTATTTCCACTAGACCCAGATGCGTCAGGTTTTCAGCGAGCACTCCCAAGCGGTCAAGCGTCTGGGACTGGCCCATTATATGCTACACAGCCGGCGAGTGCATCGCCACGCCAGTTTAGATATGATCCAAATGATCCTGTGATGGGATTGCGGGACGTGAATCGGTCTGGGCAACAAAACGCGCAAGTGCTCGGCCAGGGCTCTCAGGGTATTGGGCTGTTTCCGGAAGGCATGTCTCCCATCGCACAAATTCTCGCCTCGATTGCGGGTGGCGCCCGCGCCTTCGGCGGCAACCAGAACCCGTTTGGGGAACTGTTGCAAGTGCAGCAACTCCGCCAGCAGCAGCAGTATATCAGCCAGAACCAGCAACGGCTGAAGATGGAGGAGCAAAACCAAAAACTCCAACACGCCAAGGATATAACTGATTTGGCGATTAAGTTATCACGCGGCGGGACCAGCGAGAAGAACGCCGACGCTTTCTATGATGCAGTCGGCGGTAAGACATCGTATGCCGAGATGGTATGGAAAGCTTCCCACGAGCGAGCTGACGTGCTGAATACCTACGTACGAGCTTTGTATGGTGATTTACCTGATCCAGTTCAGAAGAAGATGGAGCAGTATGTTGCCATTGACCCAGAGAAAGCCTTTGAGCAGATGATGGCTGGGAAACTGGATGACCTCGTGACTAAATTACAGGACGACTACGAGAAGGTCGATGCACCAAAGAAACTGGCGGCTTTTATGGGGCACGTGCGGCAAGGCGACACGTCCGGGATGCGGATGACGTGGGATACGATTCGCAAGATCAATGACCGCGTATCGCCAGAGTTCCGACTGCACCAGAATACATTGCAGTGGCTTGATAAGCACCCGGAGGAGCGCACACCGTTTGGATTGCTCACCGAAGAAGAAACCAAGAAGTCAACGGAATCTGCGCTGAAAGAGACTGACCTGAAGCTGAAGCAGCGCGAATTGGAACAGGGCTCGGCAAGGCCAGTTGATGTAGAGATGCGGATTGCAACGTCCATGTTCCCAGGCGTCGCCAGTTATCAAGCGTTGGGCGATGCGCTTGTGACGAAAGAGGATCAGGGGCGGTTAAGCCGTGATTATCCGTGGGTGAGGGCCGGGATGACCCGCCAGCAAGCTGTGGATAAAGTGATTGAGGGACGTACCGAGAAAGTCGCCGAACTCCAGGGTCGTGGGCGTGAGATGGGCCGACAGTCTGCCGAACTTGATGAGCGGCTGAATGAAAAGGCGACATTCTGGATTAACGAGCAGGGTGAAGTCGCCAAGCCGGCCATGACGCGCCGGGATGCCGAGGCAAAAGGGTATATCCCCGTGACGCAGCCGGACCTCAATGCCGTCGGGTCAGCTAAGGCCGGTCTTGTGCAGCTCAAGGAATACGGGAGATTGCGTGGCTTACTCACGGAGCGTGCCAAGGCTAAGGGGCTGATGGGCGATATTCTCAGCGCGACAAAGGTGCAGGGCAACCGGATTGGTATTTGGCTCAAGGCGTTAGGCGGTGATCCAGAGGCCAGGAAACTCCAGGCCCTCTTTGGAGCCATTGCCACCATCGCGCGAGCGACCGGAGATACGGCGAACATCGCTGTCCAGGAGCGGCAGTTCCTCAAGAACTTTGTCATGGACGAGGGCGACACCATCGAGAGCGCAGACGCGAAAGCCGCCCAGGCCGAGCGCATCCTGCGCGGCGTGGTGAAGTCACGCAATGTACCTATTCCGCCAGGGGAGACGGATGCACAACGGAGCGCGTCAGATCGCTTCAATGCGCTCAGGAAGCAGGGTATGACAGATGCCGATGCCTACCGTACACTCCTTGACGAAGGCTACTGATGCCGTTTGACCCTAAGAAGCTGGAAGAATTTCGCAAGGACACGCCTGGCTTTGATCCATCGAAACTAGAGCGCACGCGGGCTGGTGAACCGCAATACGGCTTGACGGAAAGACCGCGATCAACACAGCTCTCTAGCATCGGTAAATTCGCCAAGCAGGCGGCACTCCCCACTATCGGCTCGGCTGGGGGGATGATGCTTGGAGCGCCTGGTGGCCCAGCCGGCATGTTGATCGGCGAGTCTGCTGGCGGGGCACTTGGTGAACTAACGAACCAGATACTCGGTATTACCGAGCCCAGCAAGACGGCCATTGGGTTGTCGGCGGCGGCTCCAGGTGTGGCGCGTGGCGCGTTTGCATTGGCACGCGAGGGCTTGCGTCGTGGGGCCAAGTATCTGCCTGGGGCTGGCGTTGCCGCGCAGGAGCAAGCCGTTCAAGCAGCGCGGCAACTTCCCGGCAAGATCACCGTTGAGCGCCCAGCCGAGGAAATCTTCGATGAGATTGCGAGTACCGGCACCAACCCCCTCGTTCCAGTGTCCGGCCTTGAGCGGGCCATTGCCAAGCTTGAAGCCGAGGAGGCGAAGGTGTCAGCGGCTTCGCTCAAGAATAAGAGCATTACTTCTATGATTGAGGACTTTCGGGAGGTGATCCGCGCCAACCAAGGCGGAATTCCATTCGAGGAATTACGGGCCAACTTGAAGCGGATCAATGCCAAAGTGCGAGACACGCGACAGGCCGATAATGAACTACACGGGGCCTACAAACTCGTGCGCGGCGGGATACAGGAGGATTTGGGTCGAGCGGCACAGGCCGGCACACCAGAAGCGAAACTGCTTGGAGAGGCGAATCGTGCGTATCGCAAAGAGTCGGCCAGTGAGGAACTTGGCGAGTTGGTAGAGAGCGCCATTACGACACGGAGCGATGGATTTGTCTCGCTCAACCCAGGTCGCTTGCTCGATAAAATCCGCAAGGATGAGTACCTGCAAAAGTCTATGGACCCCAGTGAACTTGCGGCCATTCGTGATGCGCTTCATCAGATGACGCAACTCCCGAAACTGCCCGCCCAAGCTGGGGCACAATTCGGTTCTGGGCGTGTGGTGGGGCGTGGTGCGGTCGGGTATGCCGCGATGGGCGAACTTGGAGCCGCCGCCGCCGCCTATGGCCCACAACTCATCGCACGCGCATTGATGACGGATCGTGGACGGACCACGATTACGCGGCTCATGTCTGAGGGCGGCGGGATGCTTGATGCCAAGAAAATGGCGATGCTGGGACAGGCGTTAGCGAGTGGCACGATAGACCGTTCGGCGCAACCATCCCAGCCGACACCGCAGTACGCACCTGAGGATGTGGAGCGGTTAAAGCGAGAACTGGCTCTACGCCAGCAACGCACCGCCGGACCGCTGGCGCTTCAGCCATGAAGCTCGATAATCTCTCACCCGTCATGCAGGAGCGGGCCAAGGAGTTGAAAGAGTTGTTCCCAGCGGTGGTCTATACGAGTGGGAGTCGGGATCGGGTGAAACAGGCCAAGGCGATGGCGGCTAACGTGGTGACGGACCGGCGCTGGATCAGAAAGGTGTATGTGCAGGCGGCGCGGCTTCAGACGATGGTGGATCTGCACCCGGAAGCCGTCACTGTCGATGACTTGCAAGACCTCTTGCTCGACGAGCTGGACTCGATGAGCGATGAAGAGCTTGCGAAGCTCTCTGACCACTTTACTGGAAACGCCGTGGACGTGAAGCCGATGGAAGTCAGGGTGGGGAAGGTGTCGATGCCGACCGAGGCTGGGCTGAAAGTGATTGACTGGATTGAGAACTGTCCAGACACCAAATGGTTTACGACGCGCGAGGGTGGCATGGTGCGCTGGCATTGGGCCACGAAGCCGCTGCGCGACACGGTGCCGGTATGAACGGGAGCACCTGGATCCTGCGGGCCATGCTGATTGCGATGGCGTCGCTGGTCGGGCTGGGTATGTGGGGTACGCACGCACAGGTTGGGACCTTGAGCGAGCGCGTCGCCACGCTCGAAGCGCATTACACTGACATCATTTATCACCTGGAGCGCATCGAGCAAGCCGTCAAACCGTGACAATATGAAACTGCTGATCTTGACAATGGCGTTGACAGTGCTGCCGACCACGCTCGCGGCTGATGAACAGGCCGTACCGCGTGTGGTGCGGAACTGCGAGGCTGGAGAGATCGGCGATTGGGCGGTGGCCGTGGACTTCCCGCGTGCCGCGCTCTATCTCGCCAATAAGCCGAGCGGGATCACGCGCAAGGACGTGCGATGCCAGGTGATGCCGGATGCCAAGATCATGGTCCTCTCGACAAATAAGGAGGAAAAGCAACTATGAAGTACGTCACATCATGGGCGCTTCTGAGTCTGTCGCTGCTGCTGGCTGGCTGCTCGACGTTCTCGGCGGAGAACTTGCATCAGACGAAGGAGAACATCGAGTTGGCGATTGGGCAGTTGGGAGCCGGGGACTATAAACTCACTGGCACGCTCGAAAAGGATGGGATGGTGTGGGGCACCGTGACAACGACTTGGACGTGTCGGCAGGGGGCCGACGGGAAGCTCGGCGGCTGTACGGAACCCAAGGTGGCCATTAAGCCGATGAAGTGAGGTGCTGACATGATGATGTGGCTCTTGCAATGGGTCGGTCCGCTGGTAGATTCGGCGTATCAACGTGCGTGGGCGCGTGGTAAGAAGCAGACGCTTGGCGGGATCGGGGTAGCGGGAACGCTGTGGACCGCCCTGAACCTGATCGAGCAGCAAGCGGGCTGTGATCTTGGCCAGGTCAAGCCGGTGGTGATTGCGATTGCGATCATGCAAGGCTTGGCGGCCACGGACGCGAATCAGACCATTCAGCCAGCCGTGGGGACCACTCCCGATCCGCCGCCGCCTAGCGACATCATGCCAGAATCCATTGATCGGACGTGACGCATGGACCCCATCAGTGCTGTGACTGGCGTAGTCGGCGTGCTCACCGCTGGCCCGCTCGCCCCCCTGATCCTGCCAGCGATTGGGCTGGGCGGCTTGGCGCTGACGAAGTATAAGGAAAAGAAGGAGCGCGAGCGTGAGGCGCGAAAAGCCACAGAAGGACGGCCCACGCAAGAGGAGATTCGCAATGCCATCATGGACGATGATTATAGCCGCCTGTCTGAGTTGTCTTATCGGTATCAGCAGCGGTTGCGCGAGCAAAAGCGCGTTCCCTGATAGCTACGAGGTCCGTCCCGGGAGCGAGGACGGCTGGGTGCAACTCAGCAAGGGCCACTTTCAGGAACTCTTGCTGGTCAAGGAAGCCTGTGCGCAGAAGCCACCCTAAGCGGATGCGAGACCGTGGACGCGATTGCTCTTATTATTACCCTCTTTCTTACCCTCTCTCCGGTCTGCGAGGCGGTGCCAGCGACAGAAACTGACCTCAGCGATCACACCTACCGCATCATAGAATGGGCCTGTGCCGATGGGCAACATTTCCAAGCATGGCAACGGCAATGTCCAGATGGCACCTATACCATCCCGTTCTACCTCATTGAGACGACCTCCAGCCGTGGCCTCTATGTCAACCACTTCGGGGAAGTGATGGCGGCTGGCATCAATATCGAGCAGGTTGAGGCGTACGCCTGGGGCTGTCCTCTATAAGGATTGCACGGACCGTGCCAGCCCTACACCTCGCCGCTGGCTTGGATGGTTGACACACTACTTACCGTATAGTACGATGACGCTATACAGGATATGGTATAGCACTGCGCTGGAGCCTAGGCTGACCTGAGACTTCTCGACTATTCCATCGAAGTTCCCACCGAATGCACCCCTGTTTCCGTTTTCCCGTTTGCCTGCGTCCACAAGGATAACGAAGGCCATTCAGAGAGCCATTGGCGAGCCTTCCTCGCTGAAGTGCAGGCGACGAAATATGCCGTGGTGCTGGGGATCGGCGACTATTACGACTGGCTCCGCACCCACGCACGCGACTTCCTCCGACAGTATCAGCACGATCGGGACAGCTTCAATAAACTCCATGACTATCGCCACGAGGCCGCTGCGGCTTTTGCTAAAGAACTGATGCCCATTCGGGAGAAGATCGCATTGCTCTCGCTCGGCAATCACCACCACGAATTTGGCGATGGCACCAATGATGTCATGGAGATGTGCCGATTGCTGCGCGTCCAGTACGGTGGGCATGGCGGGTTCCTACGACTGAATATTCGCAAGCCGAACCGGACAGCGCACATCACGCTCTCGATCCTCTACCACCACGGCGAGAAGATCGGTGGCGGCTCAACGGTCGGCGGCGACATCAATGCGATGGCGCGCAAGGCGCAGGGCTGGGAATTCGACGCCCTGATCGTGGCCCACAATCACAAGAAGCACGGGACCCACATGCCGGTTGTAGGGGTGCCGAGTCGCGGGGAGATGAAGCTGGTCGAGCGCCCGAAGGTCTATATCCGGGCGGGCTGCTTCATGCGCGGGTATGTGAAGGATTGCGTGACCTATGCCGAGGCCGCCGGGCTGATGAACCCGACGGCGCTGGGGTATGTGCGCTGGGACATTCTGCCAAAGAAACCGAAGGGCTCTGCGATGCGCTATGACTGCACGGTGACGTACTAGCCTCCCTCGCCATCACCCACTACTAAACAGTCCCATCGCGGCCTTCACGTGTTCGCCAAACTCAATAAACTGTTCAGGATTACAATGATGGAGACGCCCAGGAGATTGAGGACCGCTAAACGGAAATTCACCGTCATGCCAGACATAGCACTCGAAGCATCTGGTAGTATCTGCCTTCCAAAAGCACACCACGGCATGAGCTACATACCCACCCATTTGCGGATACCAGCACGCAATCATCACTTCCCTATCGTCCTGATCTAATACCGCGCATTTGGAACATTCTTCGCTTGTTGGTTCGCGTAGAATCATACGTTAGCCTCCCTCGCCCGTCCTCCCGCCTGCCGTGCCTCGAAACAGGCCTGGCACAGATGGTAGCCGCCGTCCTTGCTCGTGTAGAAATGCTCCAGGTTGGTGGCCTGACAGTCGAAACAGGCCACATGGCTATAGGGTTGCGGGGCCGTCGGTGGTAAAGCTTCTTCGACCACTACGCCGAGGCTCGCAGGGTTGCCCGGTAACGCGCGCAACCACACACGCTTGAGATACGTGTGTGTCCAGTCGTAAAGAAAACCATCGACCCACATCGTCCGCAAAGCTCGGTTCACCCGCGCGATGTCCGGCGCGCTAGGCTCCAAGTATTCATCCTGCGTTCTATTTGTCTTGGTTTTCTTTGACATGGCTATGTCCCCTCCACCACCTTCAGTATTGCGGCTGATGCAGCTTTACAGATAGCTTCTGGTGCGGTGCTGGCAAAGGCCGAGAACACATGTCCGCCGTTCATCGGGCTGAAATCCGCGCAGATTTCCCCGGCTTCCCCACATCCTTCTTCGTATTCGCTACTACAGACGCGAAAGGCAAACCCTTTCAGCCGCATCGCGTCCACCACATCCCACGCCGCTTCGATGGAGGTGCTTGGCGACCACGCCTCACTAGGTTGGTAATAGTCGTCACTGTCCTCAGCCCGTGCAATCATCTTCCCCTCGGCATTGTGCCAAGAATATGTTAAGTCATCGCGCTCATCCGTTCCGTTGAAGTGTCCAGAGGCCCGTTCTTGGTCGTGATAGTCCTTCCACGACATGCGTTTCCATCCCATCACCTTCTCGGCCACCTTAATGTCCAGGTCGCGGCTCATGGGGAACCTCTATGGCTGCCGCCCGTCAGCCAGAACAGCCGCCAGGCGCAACACAGTTGGCTCAGGACGAGACTTTGTGTGGCACCGCACCATCCATAGCCATGTGCTGTCGGTACAGTATCTCACAGATGATGGCGTACACGGCAATATCACGAAAGCTGTCAACGGCTGATTCGTTCGATAACTCGCCAGTTTGCGCCAGTTTCTGGAGTCGCCGCACCTTATCGGTGAGCCGTATCATCCCACCGACCCAGCCCGGAATCCCCCACTCCTCTGCGGCCCGGACGTTGGCGTAGGTGGCGTTTGGCCTGTCATAATCGCGGCCCTTGGCATTGTGTAAGGCCATAATTTCATTGAGAATATCGCAAAACTCCAACGGCTTCATCTTACCCATCTCGCTCCTTCGTTAATTGCCACAGTTGCCGCACCAATTCACGCTGGCAATAGGGGCAGAATTGTAGCTCGCAGATGCCCTGTTGATGCTCAAATTCCTTCCAGTCATTTTCAGGTGGGTCGGTCATTCCATTTGCACCACTTCATGCCGCCCCACATTCACGCTGGTCGGCGGATCGGTGAGCGGTGAGGCCGGCTCCAGGAACAGATACCGGCCACAGTTGAGACACCGCAGACACGGCTCCTCGCCCTCCGGACAGGCGAGGATCTGCACAATCATCAGCCCATGACATTTCTCGCACATCATCGCTGCACCCTGGGTTTGATGGGTAGAGCCGCGACCGCTTCCTTCAGCGCACGTACATATAACGTCTTGACCGTTTCGGCGACCTCCAGAGAGGGCGGTAAGTTGAACCCGCGCTTGCCGTGGATCGCCTTCAACATGGCGCGGCCATCAGCGGTTTGGAGGAGCTGGCCTCTGAGCCTGGCGATGTCGTGATCGTGCGGCTCACTCATCAGCGCTCTTGCTCCCGCTCGCAAATGTTTGCAAGCGTTCGTTCTCAGCTTCCAAGTATACAATGAGCTCCTGGTCCAGCAAGTTCAGCCGTCCCTGCACATTCACCGCCCGCTTCAGTGTATCGTAAGCGCACAGAAGGTCCTGTAGAGCAGACGGTCTCACGCTCAGCGTGGGCATCTGCGGATCATCTCTGCCCTCGGCAAACTGGCGCAGGTCGGCAAAGTCGTCGGTCATGGGGCCTCCTTCATTCGCTCCAGCAGCGCCGTGCCGGGGTGTGGCTGGGAGAGAAGAATTTCGATACGCTTGCCTATGCCAATGAGATACTCAGATTCCGGGTCATCATTTATGTCATGCAACAAGGCCACTAGCGCCGCGTTGTCGGCGGTCACATGAGCCAGTTGGCGTTTGAGGTCGGCGACTTTGGTATCGTGGTCAGCAGCTTTGATCCATTCACCGTTGTAATACAAGGCATCAGGCTTGATCTCGAACATCTCAATATCGTGCGGCGGGTCACAACTTATTATTGGGGTGTACAGTTTCAGGTCAGTCATGAAGAGCCTCCTCCACCGGTTCATACGGGACGGCGAATGGGTGACTATCGCAGAGATAACCAGGAGGGTCGAAGCGTCCCCACTCGCCGAGTCGTGGCAACGCCTCAACATAGATTGTTTGTATGATGGGAGTCATGGCCGGAAGGCCATCACTTCGCTGTTTTCTTCCACATGCTTTACATCTATGTGCCGTGTGAGACCGCTGCATCATAGCTTGCTTTCTGTCAACAGCTTTAACGCACGTTCACCGAGCATGATATAGACCAAGGTAGCAGCGGTGTTCCGCAGTTCTTTGTCCGGCATATTAGCAATCCATTGCTCACGCTGTTTAGATGCTTCACGATTTTTATTACCCACGATGCTCATAGCGACCCTCCACCGGCTTCTTGCGATACCGCTGTGGGGTCATGGCTTAATCCCTCTCTCAATCAAGTAGGTACCGAATTCTTCAGCCACCCTCACGCACCACTCCCGCTGTGCCTGGTCGGCGGCGAGAAGCGATTCGATCGTAATGATGGCTTCACGACAACAGGCTGCAACGTAGAAATGCGAACGTTCCACGGTGGCTTGCTTCAACAAGTTCTGTAAATTTCGTACTACCTCTCGCGCCTCGGCCTGTGTCATAATGGGACGCTCGCTCATGGCACGTCATCCGGCTCCACAAACCTTGACTCTAACTCCTTCACCCGCGCCTGGGCCATGGCGCGTTCGGCACAGATGCGTTTCAATGTTTCCACGGCTCCCTCACTGTTATCACGCTCCCCGCAGTAGAGTTGGAGTATAGCAATCAATTCATCGTGCGTTTTTGCGTCCTGCTTACGTGCGTCGTAGGCGGCGAGAGTCGTTAGGAGAGCAATGCGCGTGAACTCTGGATCGCAACTGCGATAGAAGTCAGACGCTAATCGCTCGCGTATTAGGCGCAGGTCGGCAAGGTCGTCAGATGGTCTCATATAGTACCTCCGGTAAATACGTGCTCATGGCTTTACCACTAGATCAAGTACGCTGACGCTGCTTATTGCCAATCCCGTTCTGGATCGCCTTCTGCAAGTCATTGCCATCTACGGTCAGCACGGTCGTCAGTTTGGTGTTTCGATCCTCGATCACTAGCCGCACGTCCTGCGAGTCATCCGCGCTCATTACTGAAACGCGAAGGCGCTCGATCTCGTCGCCTTCTTCCTGATATATCTGTTCGTGGATCGCCCGTGGATCATCGCTCGTCGGCTTTGAGATAGATGCCTCGATCAGTGGCAACACGGATTCCACGTGCATAGTCAGCCTCATTGCAATAAGTCATCGCTTTTTTGGTAACAGTGCGCCCATCGCCGTGATCCATTCGCGCACCTCGTAGTCATTGAGCAGGACCTCCAGCGCGGTCTTGTCGAAGTGATGGCCGCGTGGCGAAAACAATTCTTCAGCGTGTAACGCAATGGACCCGAGCTTGCAGAGTAGAGACGCACTCGGTCGCAGCGGATCACTTCCGACTCCCTTGTTCAGCAATCTTTTCTTGCGTACAGTGCTCATGGCACTTCGGGCAATTTCTCGCCAGTCCTACTATCATAGCGTTCGCCGTGATCGCGCCGCCCGTAGGTTGACAATGCTTCCTCCATCAATGCCACAAATCGCGCTTGCCAATTATGCGACATCGCCTCTAACACCATGCGCGGTACGACTAAATAACTGGCGTACGTCAGATTAAATGATGCATTAACTGGTGCATCACAACAAATCGGTTTGCTCATCTCACGTACCTCCGACGGCCTGGATGGTCACATGACAGCCAGGGTTATCCTTGTCGATCCTAAACACATCTTCCCAACCCTGAATCTGATCTGGACCGTCATCGTGGAGAATCTTGGCCTTCACCAGGGCATCAAAAATTATCTTCCGTCCGCCTGCGGCAACATTGTCTGGATCGCGCCGCCGGTCACGTTCACACCACACAAACCGAAACCTCGCGTGACGGACCGGGACGAGATGTGCCTGTATCATGTGCCAGTAAATCGTCTCCCCGACCTGCTTCTTGATATTCGCGTACCCGTTCCACCTCTTCCCTCTCCCGCCAGGGAACATCCGCCCCTTCGCTAAGAGGAGTTCGTTGAGCCCAGGCAACGGGCCAGGGATAAAGATGGTTTGCTCCATCACATCCCGCCCCACCGTCCGGTTGCCGAGGCGGGCTTTCACGGTGTCACCACCGTCCCGACAGACACGCGCTGAATGGCTTGTTTCAATGCAGCAATCAAGGCATCTTCGTTGGCGACCGTCCCGGCGGCCATCACTCCACCATACGGATTAAGCAGTCCAGCGGGCCAGCCGTTGAATGTCAGCGCAGCGGTGTACGGAGGAATCATCTCTACCGTCTCACCGCTCCCGTTCACCGTAAATTCCCACTGGTCATCAACCCGATAGTGCCACGGCGTACCCATCTCCTTCATTGACGGCAAGCCAAGCGCCTCATGCAACTTCACGATCAAGTCAAACGCCTGTGCAATCTGCTCCATCACCCCTCCAGCGGCAGCCGCGTCACTTCATCCTCGTGAAAGCGTGATTTCTTTTGCCATCTTAGCGTGGCCGCTTTTATACAGGCTCGGCAGTAACGATAAGTTTTCCATTGATAAAGATTCTCTCCACTGTATGGATGGCCATGCGGGCAGTGAGTTTTTGACTTATGATAGGCGTGAAGGATGCCAGGAGACCGCCCACGCTCAAAGTTTTGCCGCGCCGTTACGACCTCTAAATGAGATGGATTCACGCAGAACGTGTTGCGGCAAAGATGGTCCAACATCATGCCATCAGGAATCGGCCCACGCGCCCGAATATAGGCATAGCGATGCGCCGGCACCCAACGTTTCTTGCCGCGTAGAAGGGCAAACGCCCCATAGCGACCATCATTTGAATGACCGACCCAGGCAATACAATCCCCGGCGTAACAGGTATAAGAGTCGAATCGCTGATCTGGTGTAAGGCGTGGCTTGAGTAGCCCTAAACGCTTGCGCTCAATATACCGGCGCGTAGCCTCAACGGCGCACCTTGGGCAGGTATGTTTAGTCACCGGACGCTCGTGCCCGTATTTACACAGGCGCGTCATGTTTACCGGAGTTTCAGTAGGCACCAATTCAGCACACATACAGACACCCAATATAATGCTTTCACCCACTGCCCCTGCCAGCCGTAGGTAATCGCGGCACCGGCATTGAGGCTCATTAAAATCAGCACAAAGTAGTCACCGAGCATCGTCACGCCACAGGAGCACGCTGGTCAGCTTGTCGCCCATTAGTATCCTTTGTCCCACTCCTCAATAATCTTCTTCCTGGCTAACTCACTAACTTCACGCCAGCAGCCAGTACAACGCCGTGCGTAGAGGTTTACTATGGGTTCAAGCTTCCCGCCACAAGCGCAAACCTTGCGTTTTAATCGACCTATTAACTTTCTATTTCTGGCATGTCGCTGTATCACACCTCCACCTTCACGCCCTGCTGCCCGCCCACCTCCTGGCACCGAACGAGAAACGCGGCGCGCTGGTCCGGCTTGAGCGCGGCGGTTTTCGACACCTTGAACTCGTCCTTGAGCACGCCGGTTGCCACGGCAGCCCGCTCCGGATCGTCCCACAGGTAGGTCACGACGTCGGTCCACTTGGAGGCGGAAGGGAAGTCTTGGCCAGGCCCGGTTTCAACGGGCGGAGCCGCTGCGGTTTTAGCTGGTACGTGGCTGGCCCGTCCATACGTTCCGCCCGTCGCCCACTCGGCCAGTTTGCGGCCTAGTGCCTCATCGAGCTGCTTGCCTTTCGGGATCATGGCATCGAACGGCTCGCGCATTTGTGAGACGGCCAAATCCGGCACCCCATTGGAGTGCGGAGGAAGCGTCAAGGTGAAGATCGTCTCGAAGGCCACCCGCTCTCCGACAATGGGTTGCCAGCCAAGGTCAATCGGCTCTTGGCCCTTCACAATCTTGATTTTCTCCTTGGCCCGGAGCGAGAGAATGACCGTGCACTTAGTATCCAGCATGGCGTAGATGAATTGGTTTTCGGACGCCTTCGGTTGCACCCACGCGGTAAAGGTGCAGCGGTCCCGCTTGGCCCGGTCCTGCCCTGCCATCCGGTCCAGAATCTCCTCGTGCCACTCCAGAATCCCGCCGGGGCCGTCGTGCATGTGGGAGGCCGAGTCAATGATGATGACGGCTGGATTGATGGCCGCTGCCGCTTTGAGCGCCTGGGTGTATTCATCTGGCCGATAGGGTGCGCCGATTTCGCAGGCGACGTACTGAAACTTGTCGGCGTACTGATGCCCGCGCATCCCCTCAGTGTTAATCATGGCAATCGCGCCGCCGTTCGCCAAGCCGACAGCAAGCCGCAACGCGCTCATGGTCTTGCCTGATTTTGTCGGTCCGGCAAGCCCGATAATCAGCGGCGTGTTCTCGCGCACAGCCGGACGAAAGGTGTAGCTCATGGGGCCTCCTGGAGCATGGGATAACTGCGCTCTGTCCATTGTGTGACCGCCCATCCTGGCAGATCGGCATACGCGATCCTTGTCGGGTATCCAGGCCAGTTGCACGTCTCTCGGCATTGCTTCCACAGTGCCACAGCCTTGAGGTATTTTGAGTCGGCAAACTCGATGAAGTCCGGCGACAAGCCTACCAGCGAAACGGCATAGGGTGCATCCACTTCCTGGACAAGAAAAACGACGGTGGGGCGCACGCCCGTCAGCGCCTTGACGCCCTGCCGGACAAACGCTGCCTGGAGATCGTGCCCGCAACCGAGTAACGGCCCGCGTGACCAACTGGATGGCTCAGCTTTCGTTGCGGTGGTTTTGTAGTCAATGACCAGCCGCCAGTCATCTGAGCGCCAGTCTGGCCGACAGCGCAGATAGATGCCGTTCTCCTGCCAGATCAATGTTTGCTCGGCTTTTCCGCTCACGCCGATGGTGCTGGCCAGCTCACTACAGCCTATAGCATCATGCGCGACACTGACCATCGCCTCAATCTCGACCATCTGGTGTTTCAGGACTGGAATGAGACCATGTTCCCGTGCCTCAGTCTCGCACTTTCGCGCGGCCAGTGTGCGCCAATCGTCGGCCTCCACGACCGCAATTTTGGTGCGATCGTTTTCTAGCAAAATCGCATGAGCGACCGTGCCAATATCGAATCGCCGCGCCTCAACCGATTGATAATCTGGATTCAACCGTGGATGCTCAAACCATGCATGGAGCGGCGAGACGGTGAGCAACGTATGGGCCACGCTCGCCGACAGGGACGGCTCAATCGCAGGATCAGCCACGTAGTCAGCCAGTGGGATGACGTGGATGCCACTGCCTAAATCGCCAATCATGGAAACTCCTCCATCACCACCCCCTTCGCCTTCGCCAGCTCCGCCTCCTGCTCCAGCGCATCGTGGAGCAATAACGTGAATTGTGCAGCCGGCGGCACCTTGCCCGGATTCAGCGCGTAGATCGCCTCCCGGAGCGCAATCGCGCGGGCCATGCGTGGGGAGGGATGATACGGTTTGGCGAGCGCCCGTTCCACCATCTCCAGCGCCTTCGCAGTGTGCTCAGATAAGTACATTATCTAGAGATATTTTTGCGCGGTAGCACCTCGAAACACTCGCCAATCGTCACGGCAGGCATGTCGTTGTATTTCTCTTTCTTGCTCTCTCTGGCTGATTCGCACCGTTCAATGGTTGTGAATCCGCCGATGTACGTGTGAATATCACTGTTGGCGCTTGAGACCAAAAACCAGAATCCGGAAATCACGATCAGTGTGCCCATGTTTCACCTCCAGGCTTTCGCCAGTTAGTCGCGTTTGTGGAGCTTGTCCGATGAGTTCGATTTAGCCGTCGCATATTTACAGAACATCGCACCCTCCTTTGTGAAAGGCTTCTATTTCACTCTTCGGATGTGGCCATTCCGTAGCAAGTGGGCTTCCTCGTCCTCCGTCCAACGCCGGTTTCTGCTGGGCCGTTCCATGTGCCAGACGTCCCAGGCACACCAGGCGGCAGCCAGCCACAATCCAACCTGGACCATGATAGTCAATTCAGCCATCATCGGTTATCCTATTTCTTCTTCTTCATCCTCCTCATGCTCCACACACTCCCGTACATCGTCATGCCCGATGCCGCAGGCGTGACACCAGGGGCCAAGTGGCGGGTCAAGCTCGTGGTCCTGGACCGACATTAGCCGATCCAGAGCAGCAGGGCTGTCAACAGCACCACGGCCACACCGAAACAGGTGATAATCGCCAACCGCTCTGCGTCGTCGATGCTCATAGCGGTATGAGGCCGCCATCCACTCCGTAATGCACCCAGGCCAAACAGTGTTGTTTGGTCGGTCGCTTAGTGGCTCCACGCCGAATCAGCCCATGGCGAATCAACTCCAGCGTGTGCCAGCTAATGCTGTTGTGCGCTTTTCCAAGCGCATCGGCTATCTCCTCGATGGTCGCGCCGAGCAGGCCGCGCGCATGGATGTAGGCCAACACACGGTCTTTTGTGTGCATTAGCAACACCCTTCGTTTTGGAAAATAATGATTTCCGATGTACAATTTCACGGTGCGTACCCCCACTGCACTGGATCGCCGTACAGTTTGATCCATGCGGACAAGCCATGCGGGTCCAGCAAGCGCCCTTTCTTGTCACGCTCAGTTGGCGGGGCCGGCGGTGGAGCGGCCATGGCCGTTTCTGGGTCCAGCCATGCCCGCCACCACTCATGGGCCAGGAACCGCTCTGCGTCTCGCGCGAACCCGTCACGCCCGTACCGCGAGGCCGCGTAATACCGGGCCGCCGTGATGGCCTTCGCTTGGTCCCGCTCGCTCAGCTTTGCAAACTTCATTTTCGCCAATTTCTTGCCGAGCTTCTTGCCGTTCCT